>JAEEGL012907806.1_pt1 | contig 18171 bp, 13 predicted proteins | sample 9134231 | NCBI WGS metagenome assembly JAEEGL01 (sample SAMN16246548, study PRJNA631951) | gut metagenome | biome: gut microbiome; feature: rumen; material: fiber-attached | host: Bos | place: Iran: Karaj | collected 2018-10 | reverse complement strand
TTGAGAAGATATAGGAAGATAAAGGAAGATATGCCGCTTTTCAGCGGCGAAGATAGAGGACAATACTCTGTCTGCAAGCTTTCTGCAGCAAAACCATTGTCTTATATCTCCTTCTATCTTCATCTGTCTCCCTCTATCTACAAGGCAAGCGGAGCTTGCGAAAGATGAAAAATTGATCATTAAAATCTGCCTATGAGAAGATATATTACTATTAATCTGCTGTTGTGGAGCTTGCTGCTGACGTACCAGGTGGCAAGAGCCGACGGCGTGACGCATGTGGCGTTTAGCGAGACGTTTGACGTCAACACTGGCACGGGAGGACGCGATGGCGTTTACGGCGGTAGTGTGGCCTCTAGTGGTGTCGCCTATGTCCAGGAAGGATGGACAAACAGCAATTCTGTGTATGGTGGCTCGGCGTGCCTGCGTTTTGGCACTTTAAATAATAATGGTACGTGTACGACGCCTGAGATTATATTAATAGGTGCGACCAAGACGGCCACGCTGACTTATAGCGCAGCGGGGTGGGGAGATAGCAACAGCAACACACTGACCGTTAGCGCCAACGACGGCGTGACGTTGAGCGGCGACACACAGGTGACGCTGACCAACGGAGCGTGGACGGCTTATACCGTCAACATGACGCTGACTACCGCCACGAGTGTGCAGCTGACCTTTACCGGCAAGCGCGGATTCTTAGACGACGTAAAGGTGACGGAGACGGTGACGGCCATCAACCCGCCCGCATTGTCGGATGAGCGTTTCTTCTGGCCCAACACCACCGAGGAGGCCGTGATGACGGTCACGGTGGTCCCGGCAGACAGCACCACCGTCTATTATACCACCGACGGCTCGGAACCTTCGGAGTCGCACGGACACAAGGCCATGCTGACCTCGAACTTCGACATTGAAGGTACGACGACGGTGAAGGCCAAAGCTTACTACAAGACGCTGGCCAGCGACGTCGTTACCAGAACCTACACGCAGGGAACGACCGTCGTCAGCATCGCAGACTTCAAGGCACTGGCCGACGACACCGAGACGCGTCTGGCTATCAGCGACGACGCCAACGCCCGCGTGCTGCATGCCTATAATAATAAGGTGTACCTGCGCGACAATACCGGCACCCTCTGCTTCGACTTCGGCACGACGGCAGCGTTCAATCCCGCCCCCGTCCACAACCAGCACGTTGCGGGATGGATCGTAGGCCGCAAGCAGACGGAGAACGGACTGCCGAAGCTCGTGGCTACGGGCAACACCACGACCGACTACTTAGCACTGGCCGCCCCCGTGACAGAGCCTGTTACGGAGCCCGCCGCCATCACCACCGATGCTGATGGCAACTTCGCCCTGAGTGGCAACGTCGGCGACTGGGTGACCGTCAGCGGCGCCCGGATTGCAGTGGCGTCGATGGTTAGCAATGTGTTCGGCATACAGGATTACACCGCAGTCTACGACGGTGCCCTGATTGACGTGTCGGCCATCGTCACCGCCAATAACCAGATGGCACCAGTGGCGTATAACGACATCAAGCCCGTTGTCTATGTCATTGACGAAGACATGGATTTCGTGTCGCCAGGCACAGACATCCAGAATGCTACCGTCCGCCTGAAGCGTACGCTGAGCAAGGACCATTGGAACACGCTGGCCGTGCCTTTCAACACGACGCTGACGGGGCGTGTCCGCGAATACGACTATGCCGACGGTAACACCATGAAGTTTAAGGACGCTGCCAGCATCGAGGCCGGTAAGCCCTATCTGGTAAAGCCCGACCAGACGGTCGAGAACCCCGTGTTTACGAATGTCACGCTGAGTGCTGCGGCGCCCCAGACCGTCACTAACGGCAACTACAGCTTCGTGGGCCTCTACTCACCCACGGAACTGGCCACCAACAAGACGGAACTCTTCCTGAAGAGCGACGGCAATCTGTACTATCCTGCTGCCGGCAATGCCCGTCTGGCAGGTATGAGAGCCTACTTCAAAGTGCCCGGAGGCCAGCAGGTGCGCCTGATGGCTGACGATGCCGACGTCACCGGCATCATCGGCGTCGGACAGCATCGGACGACGGATGACGGCAATGCCCTCTACGACTTGCAAGGACGACGTGTGACGCAGCTGAAGAAGGGCGTCTATGTTCGTGACGGAAAGAAAATTATTATTCACTAAACAGCTATGAAGACTATGAAAAAGGAATACGTAAGTCCAGTAGCTGAAGTGCTGGAAACCCGCCCCCAGCCGATGTTGGCAGGATCGGTAGGCGTAACAGATAATGGTGATGTGGTTATCAACCCAGGCGACGCCGAAGAAAGCGACGTCATTGACGCTTGTACGCGTGGCGACGACTTCCTCTTCAATATGATCTTCAAGACCCTGCTCGTGGTGCTGATGTCGACAGCAGCACTCGCTCTCCGCGCACAGACCGTGCAGCCCGCAGGACCGCCTGCCGACGGCAAGACCCACGCTATGACCATCACGCTGAAAAACGGGACTACCGTCAGCTATGAGCTGTCGGCGATGAGTCACGTCACCTACCTGCCGGGCATCGGCATGAAGGTGTATCTGAAGAATGCGACGACGTCTGTCGACTACCTGTTCTCGCAGATGACGAAGATAGAGTATGTTGAGGACAGCAACGACAATGCCAACTGGGAAAAGGTGGCGGGTATGTGGGCCGACTATCCTGAAGCCTGGCGACTGGAATATCCGCGGTTGAGCGACAACCTGTCGCCGACGAAGGAGGGTGCCGAGACGAAGAACCAGATCATCGTCAAGCGTACCGATGACTACGGCATCACCTACTCGCTTGAGTGGGACAACGCCAAGATTGCCAACCGCTGGACGTGCTACCAGCTGCACGAGGGCAACTCGCTGTCGGAAACAGGGCGCCACGACGACTTCAAGGCCGACGAGGAAGTGGCCGTATCGGCGACGCTCAACGACTATAAGGGCAGCGGATTCTCGCGCGGACACCTCTGTCCGTCGGCCGACCGCCTGTGTAGTGTACAACAGAACAAGCAGACGTTCTACCTGACGAACATGCAGCCGCAGTACCAGAGTCATAACGGCGTGCTATGGGCCAACTTAGAGACGCTGGTGCGCAACTACGCTACCAACGACAGCTATTCCGCCAGCCACTGCGACACGCTCTACATTGTCAAGGCAGCTACCATCAGCGACAAGGTGACTATCAACGGCCAGCAGGTTGACGGCGTCTATCCCGGCGTGAAGTGCGGACAGCTGTTGGTGCCGAAATACTTCTATATGGCGCTGCTGCACTACAACAAGGCGACCGACACCTACCATGCAGTAGCCTTCTGGACGGAGCACCAGGATGAGAGCGTCACGAACAAGAAGTATGGCGACTATGCCATCAGCATTGCCGAGCTGCAGCGCCGTACGGGCATCGACTTCTTCTGCAACCTGCCCGACGCCATTGAGAACGACGTTGAGGAAACCGTCGACCTCGACTTCTGGAAGTTGACGACCACGAATTAAACTTTATAACGACCACGAATTTAACGAATTGAACGAATTTCCTATGTTTATAACGACCACGAATTTAACGAATTGGCTGGCGCCGGCAAGAAATCGCTTGCGATTTCATTCTTCGCAAGCGAAGCGACCAAAGGTCGAGCGCGTGAAATTCGAATAAATAAACAACAATGCGCAGCCAAAATTCGTGAAATTCGTGTAATTCGTGGTTAAAAAAAATATCTGTGATTATCCAAATGTTCTGTAGACTTAGACAGATTGGTGTGATGTTGGCCGCTGTGGCGGTGGTGTCGTGTGGCAAGGGTGAAGGATTGTTTCATTCCGAAGAACAGGCGGTGGTCGTCAGTCCGCTGGCCGAGCAGTTGGGCTTCTCCAAGGACCGGCCGCTGGTCATGGGCATGAACACCAGCTATGCACCGCTGCAGTATGTCGATGACAAAGGTACGCCCAGTGGCTACGACGTGGAGTTCACGAAAGTGCTGATGCGCCGCATGGGCATCCCCTTCGCTTTCTCCCCGAACCACTGGGACAAGATGTCGCCAGGCATCATCGAGGGCAAGTACGACATGGGTATGCTCGTCTACTCGGCTTACCGTAAGGAGCTGACCCATTACTCGAATGCCGTCTTCAGGATGTACTATCAGATTGTCTATCGCAAGAAAGACTACACGGACTTTGATTTTCGCCACCTGAAAGGCCGCAGGATAGCCTATATGAAGTCGCGCCCCATAGGACTGATGCTGAAGGAGGAAGGAGCCGTCGACGACAGCATTACCGACCTGCGTCAGGCTTTTGTCGACTTGTCCAAAGGACAGTACGACGGGCTTATCTGCTACCGCTTTCAGGCCAAATACAACCTGGAGCAGTTAGGACTCAGCGACCAGCTGCAGGCTGACGAACTGTCGCTCGAACCCCGAGAGTATTGCTATGCCAGCCACGACTCGCTGCTCATCATGGCCATCAACGACGAACTGCGGAAGATGGAGGAAGAGGGCGTCGTCGACGAGATCTACGGACAGGATGTCGTCGCGTCGTTCGGCGTCAGCGAGATTCCCGTCTGGATATGGCTGCTGTTAGCGCTGCTGACATTCGTGTTCCTGGTCGTTTTCAGCGTCAACCGCTATCGTCTGAGTCGCCACCTGCAGATAGCCCACAAGCGGTTGCAGATAGCCTACGACCAGATGGCCGAGAAGAACGAAGCCCTCCAGACTGCCAATGCGCGGGCTGAGGAGTCGACGCGCATGAAGAGTGCCTTTATCAAGCAGATCTCTCACGAGATACGCACACCGCTGAACGTCCTCAGCGGCTTTACGCAAGTTCTGTCCACGCCTGATACTAATCTGTCGATAAAAGAACGTGAAGAGGCGTCCAAGCAGGTGATTGACAGTACTGCCCGCATTACGGGCCTTGTCAACAAGATGCTTGAACTCTCCGACGTTAGCAGCAACGTCGTCCTGGAGCGCAATGATGAGGTCACACCACAGTATATTGCCGGACTGGCCGTGATGACGTCGGGCATTGAGAAAGCCCGTCACCTCGACTTTAAACTTCAGTTTGAAGCAGGTGCTGAAACGCCGTTCAAGACCAATCTCCGGTCGGCGGTCCGCATCGTCGAACTGTTGCTTGACAATGCCATCAAGTTTACCCATCCGGCCGAGGCTTATATGCAGCAGCTCCGTTTCGACAAGAAAGAGAAAGCCAGCCTGACGGTCGGACTGGCTGACGGTCAGGCACGCTTTGTCGTTGAGGATTCGGGTATGGGTATTCCCAAGAAGGAGGCAGAGCGCATCTTCGACGAGTTCGTGCAGTTGGACGAGTATTACGACGGTACGGGCATCGGACTGGCCGTTGCCCGTTCGCTGGCTCGCCGTCTCGGTGGTGACGTTGTGCTCGATACCGACTATACGGCTGGTGCCCGCTTCGTCTTATATATTAATGTGAATGGATGATGAAGATAACGGGACGGATAGTTTGCTGGTTGCTGCTCGGCGGATGCTTGCCAGTCGCTGCGGGTGATATCGGACGGCTGACTGACAGTTTGGCGTATCGTGGTGAGGTGCAAGTGACGGCGGGCAATGGTGAGCATAGCCCGCTGTGGTTGAATAGCAACAAATACGGACTCAGTTCCGTGGATTGTCATTACGGTTATGTGCGTGGCGCCCTTGAGCGGCCTCTGACGGCTGACGACGGTCGTCGTTGGGGCATCGGCTATGGCGTAGACGTAGCGGTGGGCTATGGTATGACGAGTACGCTGGTGGTCCATCAGGCCTTTGCAGAAGCCCGTTGGCTGAAAGGTGTGCTGACCGTTGGCAGCAAGGAGCAGCCTATGGAGTTGAAAAACGGAGAGCTGAGCAGCGGTGCGCAGACCCTTGGCATCAATGCCCGCCCGATACCTCAGGTGCGGCTCACCCTGCCTGACTACTGGACGATACCCTATACCCGACAGTGGTTGGCACTGAAAGGCCATATCGCCTATGGCAAGCCGACGGACAGCCGGTGGCAGAAGGACTTTACTGAGATGAAGAGCCGCTACGTAGAGGGCGACCTCTACCACAGCAAGGCCGGCTACCTGCGTGTCGGTCCGAAGAATATCACGGTGGAGTTAGGACTGGAGATGGCTTGTAAGTTTGGGGGCACCTGCCGTTGGTCGGCCGATGATCCGGGACTTCAGGCTGCCCGTAACCTGAAGTCGTTCTGGCACGCCCTGATACCCGGCGGTTCAGACATGACCGACGGTGACCCCTATCTGAATACGGAGGGTGACAACTTAGGCAGTTGGGTGGCCCGTCTGAACTTCGACTATCCGAAGTGGAACCTGGGCGTCTATGCCGACCACTTCTTCGAAGACCATTCGTCGATGTTTCATTTGGATTACGACGGCTACGGCGAGGGCGAGGAATGGAACAGCAAAAGCAAGAGCCGTTACTTCATGTACGACTTCAAGGACTGGATGTTGGGCGCCGAGCTACGGTTAAAGGAGAACGCCTGGCTTCACACCATCGTCGTGGAATATCTCTACACGAAATATCAGGGTGGCCCCATCTATCACGATCATGCGAAAGGCAACCCTATCCACATCAGCGGTCGCGACAATTTCTACAATCACAGTAGTCAGACAGGTTGGCAACACTGGGGGATGGTCATCGGCAATCCGCTGTATCGTTCGCCACTCTATAACGACGACGGCACCATCCGCGTGCTGAACAATCGCTTTGTGGCCTGGCACGGTGGCATTTCGGGCGACATAGCCCGAGGACTGCACTATCGTCTGTTGGCGACTTGGCAGCGAGGTTACGGCACGTACGACGATCTTTTCCGCGACCCGGAGGAGAATGTCAGTATGTTGGCGGAGGCTTGTTATCAGTTTGCACCGACGTCGCCGTTGGCAGGCTGGAGCGTCAAGGGGGCCGTGGCCTTCGATCATGGTGGCATCTACGGCAACAACCGTGGCATACAGTTGACCATCGTGAAAAGCGGGTTGCTGAAAAAGTAGAACATAAAAATGTTAAAGTGATGAAACAAAGATATTTATCAATTCTGACGATAGCGGTTGTCCTGCTGCTCGCGGGCTGCGATATTCACCGTTCGGACAATGGCGATCTGGACGGCTTGTGGCAGATGACGACGGAAGAAAACCTGACGACGGGTGAAGTGAGTGACGGCCGTGACGCGAAGGTGACATGGGGCATTCAAGGCGCTCTTGTTGAACTGCGGGCTTATGACGCTCCTGTCGTCTTTGCAAAGTTTGAACATACGGACAACAGTCTGGTGCTGCGTGATATCTGCTTCTCAGGACGTCATGACAGCGACTGGGGCGACAAGCCCGTAGAAGACCCTGCCGATTTGCATGTTTATGGGATTTACCGACTGGAAGAATACTTCAAAGTGATGGAGCTCGACAGCAATGTCATGCGATTGGAATCGGCCAATGTTAGGCTGACTTTCCGGAAATATTAGCGGGAATAGCCGCCTTTTAACGAAAATTAATGATGGCTGTAATAACTTCAGATTATTTTTGAGTACATTTGCAGAGTTTTTCGTATAAGTAAGAATTTTCATGAAGAAGTCCGTCAATAAATTATTGCATTGGTATTTCAGCAGGAATGCCCTCCCGTATTGGTGTGTGCTCCTCTTGGATATGCTGACCATGCTTGTTGCCGGCATCTTCACCTACTGGATTTTCATTTACAAACGGCATGTGACGGTCGATGTCATCATGCTTGGCAGGACACTCTGTATGTATGTGCTGCCCATTCTGGTGGGAGCACGTATGTTTCATACTTATTCCGGCATCGTGCGCTACTCGTCGTTCATCGACCTGCTGCATATCGCCTATGCCAATATCGTGTCGCTGATAGTGGCCTATGCTTGGCATCACTTTGTATGGTCTATTCCCACAACGGTGTTCTACCATCTCCATTTCCGCCATATCGTACTGATGTATATCATCGGTACGGCGCTGATGTGGAGTACACGACTGTTGGTGAAGTCGCTCTACGAAGTGCTGACAACTGATGCCAACACCCTGCGCACGTTTATCTACGGCGTTAAGGAGGGGGGTGTCGGTTTGGCCAAGAATATCAGTTCACTGCCAACAAGGCAATTTGTTGTCAAGGGTTTTATTTCGCCAGAGGAGGTGTCGAGTAATGTTCGCCTGATGGGTGAGCGCATCTATAATATCGACGACCGTTTGGAGACGGCCATACGCAAGGCTCGCATCAAAGCCGTGCTGGTGCCGTCGCTGATGATTGATTCCTTCCGTAACAACATTGAACTGCAGGACTTGCTGTTGACGGCTGGTGTCAAGATCTATATGGCGCGTCAGGCTCAGGAGATGGACGCTGGCCGTGAGGATGGTGCCGAAGGTCATGGTTTCAGTCTGCGAGAGGTCAGCGTGGAGGACTTGTTGCCCCGCGACCAGATTCATGTCGACATGAAGTCCGTGCAACAGCTGCTGAGTGGGCGTCGCGTGCTGATAACGGGTTGTGCTGGCTCCATCGGTTCGGAACTGGTGCGACAGATTGCTCTGTGCAAACCCTCGAACATGCTGTTGGTAGACCAGGCCGAGACGCCTGAGCATAACATCCGCCTGATGATGGCTCGCGACTATCCCGATGTCGTTGCCGAGACGGTGGTGACGAGTATCTGCAAGGCCGACCGTATGGAACAGCTCTTTGCGGAGTTCCGTCCAGAGTATGTCTTCCACGCAGCTGCCTATAAGCATGTGCCGATGATGGAGGACAACCCTTCGGAAGCCGTCCAGAATAACATCTATGGCACGAAGGTGATAGCCGACCTGAGTGTGAAGTATGGCGTCAGGAAGTTTGTGATGGTGTCTACCGATAAGGCCGTCAATCCGACGAACGTCATGGGCTGTTCGAAACGTATCTGCGAGATATACGTTCAGTCTCTTGACAGTGAACTGAAATGGCAGCAAAACAAGAAACGGCGTGACGGACAGGCCGATACGACCGAGCCTACACAGTTTGTGACAACCCGTTTCGGCAATGTGTTGGGGTCTAATGGCTCTGTCATTCCTTTGTTCCGCGAACAGATACGTCGGGGCGGTCCGGTGACAGTGACTGATCCGCGTATCGTCCGCTATTTTATGCTGATACCTGAAGCCTGCAAATTAGTGTTGGAGGCTGGTACGAAGGGCAATGGCGGTGAGATTTTCGTCTTCGACATGGGTAAGCCCGTGAAGATTGCCGACTTGGCACAACGCATGATTCAGCTCTCGGGTGCTACCAATGTGGAGATTCAGTTCACAGGCTTGCGACCTGGCGAGAAACTCTACGAAGAAGTGCTCAATGTCGAGGAAGGTACGAAGCCTTCGTTCCACGAGAAGATACGTATTGCCGAGATACGGCCATACGACTATAGTGTCGTCAACCGTCAGGTTGCCGAACTGATAGAGACGGCTTCGCACTATGACAATATGGCGACCGTGAGTAAGATGAAGGAGATGGTGCCGGAGTATAAGTCAAACAACTCCGTCTACGAAAAACTTGACAATCAAAAAGAAAAAGATAAAGCATGAGAAAGAAACTACTGATGATGGTTGCGGCTTTGCTGCTGTCGGGTGGTGCTGCCCTGGCTCAGTCGATGAGTGACAGTCAGGTGATGGATTTCATCCAGCAGGAAATGAAAGCAGGCACGTCGCAGTCGCAGATTGTGACAAAGCTGGTGCAACGCGGTGTGAAGATTGACCAGATTCGCCGCGTACGTTCACGGTATGAGAAACAACTCCGTAGTCGTGGCTTGAGCGGTACTGCCGATGCTGCCGTCGAGGAGGTTGGTACCCGTATGCGTTCCAGCAATAGCGAGAGCGGTCAGGATCTGACGGCAGGACGTGATGACAGTCAGGCCAGCCAGACGGCAGAGGCCGATGCCCGCTATGCTGAGATTCGTCAGAACGTACGTGACCAGCGCGACGATAAGAGCCGTGAACTGGAGGGTATGAAGGTCTTTGGCCGCGACATCTTCAATAACCGTCTGCTGTCGTTTGAACCCAACATGAACATCGCTACACCGCAGGACTATGTTTTAGGTCCTGGCGATCAGCTGGTGATAGATATCTATGGCGCTTCACAGAAGTCGTATCAGCTGACGGTATCGCCTGAAGGTGCTGTCACCGTCCCCGGCTATGGCCCTGTACAGGTGGGAGGACTGACGGTAGCTGCGGCCCAGAACAAGGTGCGCAGCGGCTTGGGAGGCCGTTACAGCAGTTCCGACGTGAAGGTCAGCGTGGGTCAGACACGTACCATTCTCATCAGCGTGATGGGTGAGGTGAAAGTGCCTGGCACCTACCATCTGAGTGCATTCGCATCGGTGTTCCATGCCCTGTATATGGCTGGTGGCATCAACGAGCTTGGTACGTTGCGTAACATCAAGGTGTTTCGTGGCGGACGTCAGGTAACCGTTGTCGACGTCTATGAGTATATCCTCCACGGCCGTCTGGCAGGCAACATCCGTCTGAAGGAAGGCGATGTTGTGCAGGTGGGGGCCTACGACTGTCTTGTTGGCGTGACAGGCAACGTGAAGCGTCCGATGTTCTACGAGATGCGTCGTACGGAGAGCGTGAAGACGCTGATAGGCTTTGCCGGCGGTCTGACAGGCGATGCCTATCGCAAGAGCGTCAGACTGACACGTCATAGTGGCGAACGCTACGGCGTCTATAATATCGATGAGTTTGAACAGGCCACGTTCCGCGTGGAGGATGGCGATGCCGTCGAGGTGGGCAGTATGCTGAACCGCTTCGAGTCGGTGGCTGAGGTGAGTGGTGCCGTCTTCCGTCCTGGTCAGTATCATATTGGTGATGGCGGCGTGACGACCGTCCGTGGCTTGATAGAAGCTGCCGACGGACTGACCGAGGATGCCTTTGGCGCTCACGGTGTGCTGCGCCGTCTGCGTGCCGATCGTTCGTACAAGGTGATTAGCGTCGATGTGTCAGGTATCTTGTGCGGTAGCGTAGCCGATATTCCCCTGGAGAGCGAAGACGAACTCTTCATCCCCACGCAGGCCGAGCTGATAGCAGGACGGACGGTGACCATCGACGGTGAGGTGCTGATGCCGGGTGAATACCAGTGGGCTGCCGATATGACGGTGGAAGACTTGGTGATGCAGGCCGGTGGACTGACGGATGCTGCCTCGGTGGCCAAGGTCGACATCTCGCGACGACTGAGAGACCCGAAGGCAACAGAAGCCAATTCCGTGATTGCACAGACCTTCAGTATGGCTTTGAAGGATGGTTTTGTCATTGACGGCACACCAGGCTTCCTGTTAGAGCCTTACGATGTGGTGCAGGTGCGCCGCAGTCCGGGTTTCCACACGCCGCGACAGGTGACAGTCAGTGGTGAGGTGACTTTCGGCGGCAGCTATACCTTAGAGAAGAAGAATCAGCGTCTGAGCGACCTGGTGAAGATGGCTGGTGGCGTGACCAAGGACGCCTATGTAGAAGGTGCCCGTTTGGTGCGTCGCATGAACGATATGGAGAAAGCCCGTCGTGACATGGCTATGCTGACAGCCCGTCAGGGACAGGGTGCCAATGACTCCGTGTCGCTGGAGAAGCTGGCCGTTGACAGTGTCTATACCGTAGGTATCCGTTTAGACGAGGCTTTGAAACGTCCTGGCGGTGATGCCGACTTGGTGCTCCGCGAGGGTGACGAACTCATCGTTCCTGAGTTTGAAGGAACGGTGAAAATCAGTGGCGACGTGATGTTTGCCAACACGGTGGCTTATACCGGTGGCAAGAATTTTAAGTGGTATGTGAAACAGGCCGGCGGCTTTGGTCAGCGTGCCAAGAAGTCGAAGGTTTACGTGATATATCCCAATGGTACGATGGCTATGGCTAAGCGCTCTACCGAGATATCCCCAGGCTGCGAGATTGTGGTGCCGTCGAAACCCAAGAAGGAAAATGTGACAGCCGCCCAGTGGGTGAGTATCGGCTCTGGCATTGCGGGCGTGATGTCGTCACTAAGTATGATATATTATTTGCTTTTTGTATATAATAAGTAATAGGGTAAGACCAAGATGGAAGATATCGAGAAGAAAACGACTGACGTCGAGACCGAGGAGAGCGGCATTGACTTCGGCGCCATGTGGCAGTCGGTGAAGCGTCATAAGAAGCTCTACCTGAAGGTGTGTGGCGTGGCCTTTGTCATTGCCTGTGTCTATGCCTTCAGCCTGCCGAAACACTATACGTGTAAGGTGATGCTGGCACCGGAGTTGTCGACCACTACCAGCCGCTCGTCGCTGAGTGCATTGGCATCAAGTTTCGGCCTGAATCTTGGTACGGCACGTAACGGTAGTGAAGCCCTGTTCCCGACGTTGTATCCCGACTTGATGAACTCCGTGGACTTCAAGACCAGTCTGTTCCCTGTCATGGTGCGTCGCGACAAAGACCCTCAGCCGATGACCTACTACGACTATCTGTTGAAAGAACAGAAGGGACCGTGGTGGAGTGCTGCTATCGGTGGCGTCATGTCGGCGGTTGGCAGCTTGTTTGCTGGCAACGATACTACCCCAAAGGTGGAAAAGCCTGTTGATCCGTTCCGTCTGACAAAGCGCCAGACGGCGGTGGCCAAGATGATCAACGGTCGTGTCAGGTGCGATGTTGACAAGAAGACGCTGGTGATTACCATTCAGGTAACCGACCAGGACCCCGTCGTCTGTGCCACGATGGCCGACTCCGTGCAGCAGCGTCTGCAGACCTTTATCACCGATTATCGTACGTCGAAAGCCCGTAAGGACTTGGAGTACAACCAGAAACTCTATGTCGAGGCGAAGCATGAGTATGACAAGGCCCGCCAGATGTATGCCACCTTCAGCGATGCCAACCAGGATCTGATTCTGCAGAGTGTGCGTACGAAGCAGATAGACCTTGAGAATGAGATGCAGCTGAAGTTTAATACTTACAACGCCATAGCAGCTCAGCTACAGGCCTCGAAGGCGAAGGTTCAGGAGGAGACGCCTGCCTTTACAACGCTGCAGAGTGCTACGGTGCCGGTCACACCGACCAGTCCGAAGAAAAAGCAGATTGTGCTCGTCGCCCTGTTCTTAGCTTTCCTCGGGACGACGGTGTGGGTGTTCTATAAAGATCAGTTGCTGAAACCGCTATTAGGTCTCTAAGCGGTACGCAGAATAATGCTGGTAGCGCCAATGGTAAAGAGGGTGCCGTCGTCGATGACGCGGCGCTCTTTTCCTTTTATCTCCACGTTATCGACGAAGGTGCCGGTATTGCTGTTGTTGTCAGAGAGGGTGTAACGTAGGTTGCCCCGTTTGTCGCGGCTGACATTGATGGTACAGTGATTGAGGTCGACACTGGGGTCGACGGTCTCGAAGGGCGTGTTGATAGGATTGCCTTTCTGATAGCGGCCAATGACGTTGTCGCCCATCTGCAGGGGAATGACCTGCTTGTAGTGAAACACGTTCTCGATGACGACGATAGAGCCGCAGCCTCCTTCGTTGGCCTGCTCGTCGGGGTTGTCCTCCTTCTGTGTCGCTTTCAGTTTCGATACACCGATACGAATACCAAACTGCTTGCCGCACGCCTCACACTGGAAGACCAACGACTGACCTTCGGTATATTGCGTTTCATCAAAAATGATGTATTGGTCGCACTTGGGACAACGGACGCGCTTCATGACTCTGTCTTTAGTTTGTATACCCAAGCCTCGGCCAGTCCTTCCTCGCGGTGTATGTCCTGGAGTGCCTCATAGGCCTCGGCTTCGGTCTCATAGTTGCCGCAGACAACACGACGGGTGTTGTTGTGTACATAGATACGGGCATCGATACCACGTTCCTGCAGCTTGTTGACAAACTCCATAGCATTGCGCTCGGTGACTTGACTGGCTAAGACGATGCAGTAGGATGCCGGAGCGGGTTGTGCGGGCTCTGCCGAGGGTATGGCGACGGTATCGATGGCCTTGCGGATGGTCTGGCTGTCGAGTTTGGCTGTTGTCTTGACATGAGTTTCCTTCATCATGAGCGGCAGGTTCACCTGACTCATGTTCATCTGCGACTGACTGCTGTTGCTGACAGGTGTCGTAAAGATGAAGAACGCTATGATAGCGGCTGCTACGGCGACAGCATTGCGTAGCCACGTAATGGGGATGTTGATGGCCGTATGTGTCGTGCCGTCAGATTCTTCGAGGGCCTCCGGCTTTTCTGTCTTTTCGTCAACATGGGGATGCTGGTCGGCTAAGGGCAACATCTCAAAAGTGCTCAAACCGTATAGCTCGGGCGTCAGTATGCCTGCTTCACAGGGTTCAAACTCCACGCGTCCGTCTTCATTGATGGTCAGCCGTCCGATGTCATTCAGCTCGTAGTAACCTTCATCGTAGAGGTGCTGTTTAAGCTCCGTCACCTCTGCCTCGATGCGTCGGATGGCTTCGGGGTAGCTGATGTCGTAGGCCTCGATATACGACTGCGCCAACAGTGAGTCGTTAAGCTTCAGTTGGGGATTGAAGCCCAAAGTGCGCTGTGGCGGCAAGAAAAGATGGTCTTCTTCGTCGTAGTGTGCTTCGCAGTGATGTGTCATAAAGCCCCCTAAATCAGGCACTATGACACAATCATTCTCTAAAAGCAGTATTTCTATATGTCTTTCCAGTTCTATCACGAGTGCAAAATTACTGCTTTTTTGTGACACTGCCAAGAAAATCGTTCGAAAAATTTTCGAGCCAGTCGTCTATCAGCATTCTGGCGATGGACAGTTTCTCGGGGATGTTTGGCAGGTTGTCGCGGCGGAACCAGCCTCCGCGGGCAATCTCGCTCTCTTGAAGATGAATCTCCCCACTGACATAGTCGGCATGAAAACCCACCATCAGTCCGCAGGGGTAGGGCCAGGGCTGCGAACCGAAATAGCGGATATTGGTGATGGTGACGCCGGTCTCTTCCAAAGCCTCACGGGCCACTGCCTCTTCCAGTGTCTCGCCAGTCTCGACGAAGCCGGCCACGAGTCCATAATAGTCGCGCTTGAAGTTCTTCGCCCTGACCAGCAGCACCTCGTCGCCGCGATGGATGAGTACGATGACGGCGGTGGCCAACTGGGGCCAGATCTCCTTACCACATTCCGTACACTTCTTTGAGATGATAGTGTCCATACGCATCGGGGAACCACAGACACCGCAGTACTTCGTGTTCTGGTCCCAGTAGAGCAGTTCCTGACACTTGCCGGCTTTCAGGTAGAGTGGGCGTGTCAGCTTGAAATAGCTCTGTCTGAGTGGAGTGGCACAGAGTGACGTGACAGGCGTGTCTATCCGATAGGTGGTGACGGGCGTGCCGTCGTCCATCGGACTAATCTCCATGAGGTGTGTCCAGGGTTTCACCTCCGTTGGCGGTTCCTCGCAGAGCGGAATGGTGAAGCTGCCGTCAGACCGCTGCTCTAAGAGCAGGTCGTCCTTGCAGAAAACGAAATAGTACTTTTTCATTTCCCAAAGAGTTGAAGACTGTCGCGACGCAGGGCGGGTTTCACCCATGCCTCAGGCACGAAGCGCCAGTTGTGGTTGGGTTGCGGGTCAATGGTTCCCTGACGCTCGATTTCCTTCGTCAGGTAGTGACGCTGGTCGAGCTCCGTATGGAAGACGACACGGCCTTCGAGCGAGTCCTTGGGGATGCCTGCACCCCTGATGAGCAGCTCGCCGCCACCGTTGGCGCGGTAGCTGTTCATCACCACCTTATACCATCTCTTCTCGTCGAAGGGCTGGCCGTTCGACATCTGCAGGATGCGCACCTTCTGACCGTCTGGCTTGGTCAGGTCTACCTCGTAGTCGATGCCGCAGGCTGAGTCGAAGTTAAAGGTAAAATGCTGAAAACCAGTACGCTGCTGATCTTCCTTCGATGCATCGTTCAGGCGCAGGGCGTGGTCGTCAGGACTGGTCATCGTGTTACACCACATGTCGTAAGAGAACTCCAAGTGCTTGCGAATCTCTTCACCCGTCATACGGAGCACGTAGAGCAGGTTCTCGAAACGGTAGAGCTTGAACATATCGGCTTGTGTGACGTCGCCAGCTTCAATGACCGAGTTAAACGACAGCGGTGCGTTGAACGAGATGTCTGCCTTCGATATCTGTAGCTGCAGGTTGTGGATGAGGTCGGTGAAGGCTGAGTTGCCGAAGAAGCTCTCGCGGGTGTAGATGGGGTGCTCGAAACGACCGATGCGACGGTCGACGTATGCCTTGATCTTGTCGATGGTCGGCGGGAAGTGGCTGACCATCTGCTCATCTATCCCCTCGTCGCCGACGTTGACGATATTGCCCTTGATGTCTTTCTTCGTCAGGTGTCCGTTGGTGTAGGTCAGCTCTATCTCGGCTTCGGCCACGTTGATAGCGTAGCATGAGGGGTCGACGATGAGTGTCTTCCCGCCGGCAACATTGTCTATCTGCTCGTTATGAACCTGATGGTCGTGACCGAAGAAGATGACATCGAACTCAGGCACCTCACGGGCCACCGATGCCGTACCGTCTTCTTCATACTCGGGTGTGACGATGCCGCCGTCCTTGCCGCTGTGGAAGAGACCGAAGATAAGGTCTGGACGTTCGTATTCCTTGATGTATTTCACCCACTTCTTGGCGCAACTGACCATCTCCTCAAACTCCATACCCTTCCAGACACTCTCGTTGAGCCAGTTGGGAATGGCGGGGGTGAGCATACCGATAATGGCAATCTTAACCCCATCAACATAGTGGATGGAGTAGGGCTGTAGTCCTGCGTAGACAGCTGTGGGCCGACCGTTCAGCGATGCGGCGTCGGGCTGCTCCTTCCAGACGATGTTGGCACCTAACAGCGGACAGCGCACCTCGCGAATCCACTTGTCATACACCTTATGACCGGGCTCGATGTCGTGGTTGCCCACGGTTTCGGCGTCGTACTTCATGTAGTTGATGACTTGTGCAGCGAGGTTCTCGTCCTGCGGCATGACATAGTTCGACCAGTAGACGCAGGGCTGCCCCTGCAGAATGTCGCCGTTGTCAATCAGCAGCAGGTGGTCGCCATACTGCTGGCGCTGCTTCTTAATATAGGTATTCACGCGTGCGAGCGTACCTTTTAATGGCTTCTTCTCCATAAAGTCGTAGGGGAAGAAATGACCGTGTACGTCGCTGGTCTCTACAATCTTCAGCTTGACGGTACGTGTCGTCGTGGCAGAGACTGCCGTCGACAGCAGTAGCAGGGCTGCCCAAATAATGTTCTTCATTGTTCCGGTTTTTATAATTTGACTGCAAATTTACGATTTTTTCTTCAATATGCAATTGTTATGCTTCATTTTTTTGCTCCCACAGCATTGTTGGCACGCTTTTTGCTTGAAATTTTATAAAAAACATAGGAGGAAAGCGTATGGCATTCATAGACTATTACAAGATTTTAGGCGTCGATAAGACGATACCACAGAAGGACGTGAAGCGTGCTTACCTGAAGCGCGCCAAGCAGTTTCATCCCGACTTGCACCCCGACGATCCGAAGGCGAAGGCAAAGTTTCAGGCTTTGAACGAGGCCTACGACGTCATTGGCGACCCGGAGAAGCGCAAGAAGTATGATCAGTATGGAGAACAATGGAAGCAGGTCGACCAGATGGGAGGCGGCTTCGGTGGTGGCCAGGGCGGTGGTTCGCCGTTCGATGGCTTCGACTTCTCCGGCTTCACCAAAGGCTCTGGTGGCGGTGGTTTTTCGTCGTTCTTCGAGAGTCTCTTTGGCGGCGCCGGCGGTGGCTCACCCTTCGGTGGCTTCGGCCGTCAGCAGGCACCACAGGAGTCGCAGGCTTCTGTCACCATCGATATGTATACCGCTCTGTTAGGTGGCAGCGTGGTGATACAGGTAGGCACCAGTAAGCTGAAACTGAACGTGAAGCCCGGCACACAGCCCGGCACGAAGGTCCGCCTGCGTGGCAAGGGACAGGGTGGTCGCGACCTGATCATCACTTATCAGGTTCAACTGCCTACGACGCTCACCGACCGCCAGCGTCAGCTGGTCGAAGAGATGCGGCGGTCGTGATAACTAGCTCAAGTTTCCCACCCCTAAAACCTTTTAAGAACCATGAATTTTATAATGAACCACGAGATTTGTCGAAGACCCACGAGTGCTCGCAGTAATTTCACTAATTACACTAATTCAACTTTCTCAAGTTTTATAACGACCACGAATTTAACGAATTAAACGAATTTTCTATGCAGGATGTTATGATGCATC
>JAEEGL012399041.1_pt1 | contig 18171 bp, 19 predicted proteins | sample 9134231 | NCBI WGS metagenome assembly JAEEGL01 (sample SAMN16246548, study PRJNA631951) | gut metagenome | biome: gut microbiome; feature: rumen; material: fiber-attached | host: Bos | place: Iran: Karaj | collected 2018-10 | reverse complement strand
GACAAGTCTTGGTAAACAGAACCCTGAATATACAGATTTTAAGTATTGGAATGAAAATGGATGGATTGGTAAAGAAAGACCGTGGAAATTATGAGTTTTTTTACACTCAGCAGATGCTATTTGCAAAATGCTTCCGTCCGGAAGGCTACACCGCTTGAATGGTCTCAAACATGGGGAGGAATCAAATAAGGAATGAAAAAAACAAATAATGCATCCACCTGGATAATCATAGCTGCTGTACTTATTGCGTTATTCGTAATATTCAAAATCGTCAAAGGAGTGTTCTGGTTCTTCGGATATGAGACTCCCATAGAGCGAAAGTATTCTGTGCTGAGGACGCATAAGGCCCTCGAGGAGAAATACCCGGGGCATGATTTTGACATCAGAGAGGAACACGGCTGGGCAGAGTACGGTTATTATGTCGCTTTATACGCAACGGATGAGAACGGGATCGAGTTCTGGGTACAGTGGGTAGAGGACGAAATGCAGGACCGCTACTGTGAAGAGTGGAATAAACATTATTACGGTGAGAAGATCACTGAGTACCAGAACGGCCTCCGCGATAAGTATTTTCCGCAGATCCCGTACGTGGACACGTATGAATACTCTGACGATGAATATTATTTTGTCCGGGGGCGATACAAAGAAGTCTTGTTTGAGTCTATGGATGATGCCATAGAGGGCAGCAAAGACAACGGCTTTGATACGGAAGTTACGTTTAAGGGAATAGACCTTTATACGGCAGATGATGAAGAACTTGAAAAGTTTGCCGGATCCATCGCGGATTCCCTTATGTGGCTGTCTGATGAGACCGGATACTGTGATATCCGGATCGGCGATTTCTACTACCGGGCGGCTAAGTACGGAGGCGAGTTCGAGAACAAGGACGAACTTGTGGAATCGATAATGAAAAAGATAATGAGAATGAGAGAGAAACAACAGTAATCTACTACACTACTTTAGGCGCGGATTATAAGGACAGCCCGTTGGAAGATGTATGCGCACAGTTTAATCAAGATGAAAACAAGATCACTCTGTCAAAAACCAGTCGTCGCGCTGCTCGTCATAGTAGTATATCTCATCTGAATCTTCATCGTAGTAGAACATGGTGTCGGATTCTTCGTCGTAGAGATACAGCGTATCATCTTCGTAGCAGTACCAGATATCTTCTTCATAGTCATAGATCCAGTTATCATCCGAGTCTCCGTCATCATAATAACTGTAATCATCGCAGTCATAATCATATCCGTACTCGCATGAACCGCCGCCGCTTATGTTGCATCCGTACTCGTCTTCGTAGGCGGCCCATCCGCCCCAGCTGTCTTCAAATCCGCCGTAATCGTAGTAATCTTCGTATCCCTCGCTGGATACAAAATCTGCGAGCCATTCTATATAGTCTTTGTCCAGACCGATATCCGTATATACGCTCTTGAGCTGATCGTAGAAATAAGAATCGCCGTAAGGCAGGGATACCGCGAGTCCTGTAAGCTCATTCTTGTCCGATGTGTGGCCGTAATATGCCACAGCCGCCTTGAGCGCGGACGTGAGGTTTTTCGCTTCTTCGCTTTCGTTATCTACATTTTCAACCAAAGCAAGGATATCCGTGATGTAGTAATCGGACAGGGTAACGTCACTCTCGTCGAATCCCCACATATCCCAGAATCCCCTTCCTTTGGACTTGTGGGAACGGCTGTAATTCTTGTTTAAAAGAGCATTCTCGTTCTTGTACGCATATGTTTTCCAGGCATTATACAGGCTCTTGGCGGTCGACGTGTTAAAAAGCCCCATGCAGGCCGAATCGCCGTCGTAATCCTCTTCGTTGTTCTTGATGATGTCATCCACGATGTATTTTCCGAGAAGAGGAGTGGATATGCCGGGGTGTTCCTCAAGATGCTTCATCCAGCCTTCGTAGCTCCAGCCGAGTCCTGATTCGAAATCTTCTGACAAAAGAGCATACTTGCAGTACGGAGCGAATGCGTACAGGGTCTCCATGCTCGCCATGATACAGCAGTCCATTCCGATAAGATCAAAATGGATATCGTTATTCTCCGAAAAAGCCTTGGCCATCTCTGCGAGAGTCAGGCTGGCGTTTTCATCGTCCTGCCACTCATCATAGCCGAATCCGTATACGGGGCCGCCTCCGTGATTCCAGAAGAGGAGCATATATCTGTCCGCAGGGTAGTTATCTTTGCAAAAGCCGATAAACTCGGAAAGAGTCTTGCTTGCGGTACAGTCGAGCTGCCCGAGATCATCCCTGATAAGCTTCAGATCTCCGTTCTCGATCTTATATGTCTGTGCAGTCTTTGATGATATGCCGTATTTCTGCCACTTTTTGGTACCCATGGTCTGGATTATGACATTGACGTTCTTGCCGATGCCCGATCTTATCATCTCGGTTATGTCGTCGCTTGCTTCGCCTGCCTCTGATTCGAGGTCCGAACCGTTTACGTAGATCATGACGGTGGCGGTACCGGCATCCGACCCTACGGATATAGAGGATTCGTCAGCAAAAGGAGTGCTCATCGAATGTGCCGGGGATGACGTCTGATTTTCTTCCTCGTCATCAGTGTCATACCCGTAATCGTCGTCGTAATCATAATCATCATCGTAATAATCATCATAATCGTCATAATAATCGTCGTAGTCATCCGCGCATCCGGTCAGCAGACTCGCGCTGATGAGGATTATTCCTATAAAAGCCATGATTGAATTACGGCGTTTTTTATGATTTGATTTGATGATTCTCATGATCGGTCGAAACTCCTTTGTGTGCATGCTTGTAGTATATTGCACCCTCGGGGCATACGCTTACGCACTCCCCGCAGTGGATGCATTCATGATCACCTACGTGCATGCAGTCTGTTTTGCACTTTGCGATGCAGGCATTGCAGCCGGTGCATTTTTCATTATCAACGATTATACCGAAAAAAGAGATAGGATTAAAGAACGAATATACAGCGCCAAGCGGACACACAAACCGGCAGAAAGCCCTGTAGCAGACCGAACACATCAGGATGCATGCGGCCAGTACGAACACTTTCCAGGAAAAAAGCCATCCGAGGCTGCTTCTTAACTGCTCGCTTGTCAGCATGAGAGGAACGGCGGCTTCAAGTGTTCCCGCCGGACAGATATACTTGCAGAATCCGGGCGCAAGTTTTACCAGGGGAATGAGCACCACAAATAAGACGAGGATCACATATTTCATATAGGACAGCGCTCTTGTGATCCTGCTCTTTTTGATCTTGGGAAGCGGAAGCATATACAGAAGTTCCTGTATGAGTCCGAAAGGACAGAAGAACCCGCAGATGAACCTGCCAAGCAGAATGCCGAACAGAAGTATCGTTCCAAGCACATAAAAAGGGATCCTGTATGAAGCAGTTAAAAGCGCATTCTGCAGACTCCCCAGCGGGCACGAAAGCACGGCTCCGGGACAGGAATAGCAGTTAAGTCCCGGCGCGCAGATGCCTTTTGCCGCGCCTTTATATATTTTCCCGGTAACAAATCCGGTTAAATGGCAGTTATAAAGTACAGCCGCGATAAGCTGAGTATACTTTCTCTTCATCCGAGCCCTATGCATTCCCTGCAGATCATAACGGCTTTTCCGAGTACGTCCACATAGTCTTTGGCCGCAAGGCCTACAACGATCAAGATCACCGCGATGCCGAGAAGCAGCCGGCGTAATACGGTTTTATTTTTTGCTTTGTCAGTCAATATATTCATACAGCTTGTCGCGGGTTTCTTCGAACTTTACACCCTCCAGCAGGGAGCCGACCATATGTCCCTCGCCGTCGACAAAGAAAGACGAAGGGATGTACTGTACATCGGCGATGACATTGTACATACCATCGCTCACGCGCAGATTCACGAAATCCACGCCGTTGCTGTCAAGGATATCATGTGCCTGGGAGACATTGGTATTGATGCCGTCGTAAACATCAACAACGATCCCTATGATATTGACATTGTCGGGAAGTTCCCCGTACAGCGTACCGTAGTCGCCTATCTCAACCAGGCAGGGCTGGCAGTAGGTCCCCCATACGTGAACAAGCGTAAGATCATAGTCTGAGAATATATCCTGTGAGACCTCTTTATCATCAAGCGTGCTTGTCTTAAACTTAATCGCTTTATCGGATATCTCGGATTCGGGGATGTTGACGGTCGCGGTGTTTCCGGACGATTCGGCGGAACTTTCATCGGACGATCCCGCCGGTTCAGCGGAACCATCTTCACCCTGCCCGTCGCTGTTTGATCCGTCAGCTCCGTTGGAACTCTCATCGGCCGAACCTGATAAGCTGTTGGAGCTTCCTGCGCTTAATCCGTCTGTGCTTTCAGTGGCATTGCCTGAACCGCTGCTTTCCGTCGCGGCCTGAGCGGACGGATTGCTTTCCATAGCGCTTTCTGCCTGCTGGGTTACTGCCTCCTGTATGGTTGCAGGCTCATCATAGTAATCATCTTCCTCATCATCGGGAATCAGAAGGATGATTATGAACAGGACTCCCAGAGTCGCAAGCACCGTGACTATTACGGTCTTAACTGTTTTTCCCATAAATCGAGTATTCCCCTAAATCTCAAAATTTCCACCGCATAGCATATCACATCCGCTGTGGGTTCGCATCTGCGCGGGGCCGGATCAAGGCGCTTCGTACGTGCCGTATCCGGCGATTGCATCGTCTATGCTCATTGTTCCGGTTCCGACTCCGTAAACTGCCTGCCTTAACTGTACGACAGCGTCATCCGTCAGACCGAATTCCTCAGGAGAGAGGATGCGGGACTCGGGAACTGCGCCGAATGCAGCGTACATGCTGTTGAATGACAGATCCCTGGTCGGAGACATGAGGCCTTTTAGCTGAGCCATATTACTCAGTTCCTCTGATGTGATCAGGAATCTCATAAACTCATTGGCCATGGCGAGATTTGCGCTCTCTTTGTTAACTGAGAACTGCAGATTCGGCATGTCCAGGAAGTTTGCGCCCTCATCCGACATGGGGATCGGGACAAAAGAGTATTCAAAAGGCGATGCGATAAATGCCTCGGAACGGCTTTCGCGCTTCGCGGTTCCGGAAACGGTATCTCCGGAGGCTGTCATCATGGGAACGTCTCCCTCGAAGAAGCGGAGGATAACGGCATCATAGTTGTTTTCGATCTCATCGCAGTTATCCAGATTTACGCATCCGTCGTCTATAAACTGCGCAATCTTCTCAAGCGTAGGACGCATATATTCGCCTGCCGCGGGATCAAGGGCGTTGAGTTTAGCCACAGCGTCCGCATCGTTCGCAACGGTTCCGCAGAAGAACGGATAGGATGTCAGGGCAAAAAGCGATGTCTTTTCCTCAACGGAGAAGCCCATCATCGGGTTTTCGTACCCTTTTTCGCGGAATGCATTACAAACTTCCACCAGTTCTTTATAAGTAGTGGGAACGCTTAATCCTTCTTTTTCAAAAAGAGAATTGTTTACGAGCATTCCGTAGGTGTTTGCAAAAACAGGAACCATCGGAAGCGTGCCGTCATCGGTATTTAAAATGATATTGCTTCGGATGCAGTCAAGATCAAGACCGAGCGCGGGATCCGCCAGATTCTCGGCATGATCGATGGAAGAAGCATACTGCTCGCGGCCGTACATCCATGAGTAATTGACATAGATGTCAGGCGAATCGTTTCCGTTTAATACCGTACCGATCATGTTGTTATAATCGTCGACCTTGGTAAATCTCAGTTCCACATTGGGATAATGCTCGTTGAAACGGTCAAATTCGGCTTCCAGCGCTTCAAAGTTGTCATAGCCGCCGACAACGTTGATCTTGCAGTCTGTGGAAGTATCCAGAGCCGGATTGAAACCTTCGTCTGATGCTGTGTCAGCTGCTTCCGCGGCCGTATCTGCTGCCGTTGCCGTATCCGCTGCCGTTGTCTCTGTACCTGCAGCCGGAGCCGCCGCTGCCTCTGTACCTTCCGTTCCGGCTGCCGGTGCCTGATTCTGATCGGCCGAGCCGCATGCGGTAAGTCCGATGACCATCAGCGCTGCCAAAACTATACTCATTGTCTTTTTCATGATTGTTCCCTTTCTTCCCGTATTCTGCGTATTTCCTTGATGACCAGTTTTATATCGACGGGTTTGGCGATGTGTCCGTTCATACCTGCGTTTAAGCACTCTGTGACATTTTCAGAGAATGCATCCGCCGTCATTGCGATTATAGGGATTGAAGAAGCCCACGGATCTTCCAGTTTACGGATCGCTCTGGTCGCATCGAGACCGTTCATCCTGGGCATCTGCACGTCCATGAATACCAGTTCGTAGCTGCCTGCCTCAGCGGCGCGTACCTTGTCCACACAGACTTCTCCGTTTTCAGCTCGGTCGGTTGTGATCCCGAACATTGCGAGCATTGCGGATATGATCTCCCAGTTGATGTCATTATCCTCAGCTACAAGTATGTTAAGTCCCTGAAGGTCGGAATAATCTTCTTCAGGTTCGACAGATTTTGATTCCTTGCCGATGAGGTCGTTTATCTTGTCATAAAGCGTTGAACGGAACAGAGGCTTGCTGACAAATCCGCTCGCGCCCGCATCTCTTGCGCTGTCTTCAATATCCGACCAGTCGTATGCGGAGATGAGCAGGATCGGAATATCGGCGTCTATCTCCGTACGGATGCGTCTGATGGTCTCGATTCCGTCAATATCGGGCATCTTCCAGTCAACGATGACGACGCCGTAATCGCGTCCCGACATATGTCTGTGTTTGATCATTCCGAGCGCTTCAAGTCCGGTGCGGGCCTGTTCAGCCACGGCGCCGAGAGATTCAAGCGTGTCGATGCCGGTTCTCAGCATGATCTCATCATCATCAACGATCAGAACGTCAACAGGGTCAAGACGCATATCGTCCCTCTGCCTGTCGGCGACAGGGATATCCAGAGTGACCGTGAAAGTGGTTCCCTTGCCCGGTTCGCTTTCGCATTCGATCGTACCGTTCATCATTTCGACCATCTGCTTGGTGATGGCGAGTCCCAGACCGGTTCCCTGAATGCTGTTGACACGGCTGTCTATCTGCCGCGAGAAGGGCTGATACATGGTCTCCATGTATTCCTTACTCATTCCGATGCCGGTATCAGTTACAACATACGTAAGACGTACATTCTCCGGCGTGTCGCTCATTTCTTCGAGCATATCCACGCTGACCTTTCCGCCGGGTTCGGTGTACTTGATCGCATTTGAGAGGATGTTGATATAAATCTGGTTCAGACGCAGCTGATCCGTATACAGATACTCTTTTTCCATGCGGTTTACATGGAAACTGAAGTCTAGATTCTTCTCCTTGATCATAGGCTGCGAGATGTTTACGAGGTTCTCAACTGTCTCAACAATGGAGAATGTCAGGGGATTCAGCTTAAGCTTTCCGCTTTCAACCTTTGAAATATCCAGAATGTCATTGATCAGCGTCATCAGGTGGTTGCCGGCGAGGCTGATCTTACGCAGGCTTTCCGCGGTTGATTCCTCGTCTCCGAGATTCTTCTCCGCAATTGCGGTTAGGCCTATGATGGCGTTCATTGGCGTCCTGATGTCGTGGGACATGGTTGAGAGGAAGTCGGTTTTAGCCTTATTCGCGGATTCCGCCTCTCTGGCCGCGATCAGAAGTCTTTTATTTAAAAAGAGCATGTGGCTTAAATCCCAGATAAACAGAAGCAGTAATCCCGCGGAAACGACGCCGAACAGCAGCCAGTTTTCTTCTTCCACATGGAGATCCTGCGCAGGAACAAGGCCTAAGAGCGTCCATCCGGCAGTTGCGCTGACGGGTGTATAAGCAAGTATGCACTCCTGTCCGTGCGAGTTGAGCATTGAAAGCGAGCCCGTGGACGAAGTGATCTGCGTAAACAGCTGCTCTGCCGATTCGGGGTCCGTTTCATTATATGATTTGTAGAATTCAAAGAAACTTGAGTTTTTGAAGTTGTATCCTTTGAGGATATAATCTCCGTCTGCGTCGATCATTGACAGTTCGGCGTTAACAAGCTCTGTCTGGGGGAAAACCCATTTTTGTTCAAGCTCGGAGATCGGGATCACACGAAACAGTACCGCGGATCTGCCGGAAGCACTGTCAGGATCATATAATGTGATCATGTTGCAGAAAGCCAGCGACTGCTCGCCGTTCATCGGATTTGTGTAAGCGCGCGTGATATTGATAGATTCGCCGATCTCATCGATCCAGTCCGTGCTGTTTAATAAGTCCATTCTCGCATAGGAAACGGCATAGTCGTCTGCCGTACCCTGTTTCGGGCGCGTGGAAAGACCTGTGAGCGTATCAAGATATATCAGATGCGCAGAAGCTGTCGGGATAACATGCGAGACGCGGATGAATTCGGCAGCCTCTTCGATGGTCATGGTGCTGTTGTTGATATAGCGCGCCCATACATCGCAGATCTGCTGCTCGCCTTCCAGATAATTCTCCGTAACCTGCTCCATTGTGACCGTTGTGTTTTCAAAGTGCTCTATCTGCATCAGGTAGGAATCTCTGTTGGTATATCGCGAATAGAGAACCACAAAGGTCAGTATGGCGGATATTATGATCACATTGACGATGACAATAAAAATCTTTTTCATATACTGATTATATATTATTATTTATAAAAAGTCCTTGATTTACTTAATGGGAATGATAATAGAGGGGATTTAACAGGGAGAGATCATGAAAGAACGCAGCGCAAATGCCGATTGTGCCAAATTTATCGCAGCATTGCTTATAATGGCACATCATATTTATAACACGGGAGTCGATGAATATCCGTTTCATGAAACATGGATATATGTTGAATTCTTTCTGCTTATTACAGGCTATTATACAGCTAAGCATTTCAGCACAGCAGAGGTCTCAAACTGCCCCAGGGAAGCATTTAGATATACGATCAAAAAGTTTATGCCTATCTTTCCGTATGCTTTAATTGTTTCTTTATGCGGATGGATCACGCAGGGTATTGCCGGTGTTTTATATACAGGATGGACATGGAGAAATATTGTCAGCAGTTTTTTGGGCGATTTTGCTTTTGATATATTGCTGCTCACCGACAGTTTCAGCCATCCTTTGGTGCTGCCATTATGGTATTTATCTTCAATGATGCTCGTTTTTCCGTTCTTCTGTCTGATCGTTCTTATCAAAAACCGCTATACCAAGGTGCTTGTCTGCTTTTTTGCCCCGCTTATGTATTACGGCTGGAAAGGTGTAGTGGGAGACAGTCCGTTTCCGCATAATCTGTTCAGAGTATCGGCAGGTATGATGCTGGGACTGTTATTGTATGAATTATCTGTAATATTTGGCGAATATATAAAAAGAATACCCAAAACGGTTATCACAGTCATTGAACTTACGGCCTTTGCATATCCTCTGTACGGCTGCTGCAGAAATTTTGCGGAAAAAGGATATACAACTCCCAGACTGTATTTATTGTGTTTCTTCGTAAATCTGCTGTTCTGCCTGCCGGGGTTTTCTTATACGGTGAATATCAAGGGAAGGTTTTTCAATTACTTAGCCCGGTTGAGTGTCCCGATGTTTATCCTGCACTGGTATGTGGGCACTTTGGTCAGGATGATCGGAGATGAGCATGGATTGGGAGGAAACGTGAGGATCGCCGTATATTATGCGGCTACCCTTGGCGTGTCGGCTGCTTTGATGGCCGTGATCGATCATTTAGGTAAATGGAACCTGTTACTGAAAAAGGATTTTGAATTTCCCGACTGAGAGCCCACGGTCCCGGATCCGCGTCACCGGTTAGGGTCCGCTTCGGGCTTACGTCTTCCGCTTGTGATAGATCCTGACATAATCTATAATTTTATGTATGGAACAGAGCGGCTACCCTAACGGGATCGGATTGAAACTTGATATCCAGAAGATCACAGAGGGCGAGGAATCCGTAGTCATCCGCTACAAAGAGCCCAATCCTTCGATAGAACGCATCATCGGTATCCTTAAGGACGAGCACGGCCGTATATGGGGCAAGTCCGGTGACTTAAACATCTGCATTAATACCGATGAGATCCTTTATCTTGAATCGGTCGATGACAAGGTTTTTGCCTATACCGAAGACAAGGTCTTAAAGATCGACAGCTCCCTTAATTCATTCATGATCGAGACGGGGGATGAGATCTTTTTCAGATGCAGCAAATCCATGGTAATAAACATAAACAGAGTCGTATCGCTTAAGAGTCTGTCCTCCAACCGCATAGATGCGATGATGGAAGGCGGGGAGCATATCATCATATCCAGAAGATATGCATCCGAGTTCAGGAAACTGCTGAAAGGAGGAAGATGAGATGGGAAAAGATGATATGAAAAACGCAACCGGTCAGAACGCGACCAAGCAGGGCGGAACCAGGCACGATGTGACTCAAGCCGGCCGTAAGCTTACCCTCTGGGAAAGGTATCTTACAAACGAGATTGGGATCGAATTCAAAGCCTGCCTTTACTTTTTTGCCATCCTTTTCTTCTACTGCATGTACAGGCTCATCACGGGTTTGGATGATGCCAGGATCATCCATATGACCGAGATGATCTTTACCTGTTACATCATAGGATATTTGCAGGTATTCCTCTTTTGGAACTTTGATGAAGCGGACAGCCTCGGGATAAAAGAGTGCGTGGGAATGGTCGTATGCACTGCGCTCTACTGCATCGTATCGTATTTCGGAGGCTGGTTTGAAAAAAGAATTACGGTCACCCTGATCATGGCGCTTTATCTGCTTGTGACCTACGTCTGCGTGTTCTTTATCTACAGATCCAAGCGTCGGATCGACGACAAAAAACTCAACGAAGAACTGCGGCTTTTCCAGAGCGAACACAAAAAAAGTGAATGATATCGGCAAAATAGTGCATCTTACGGGAACAGATATTGTTCCCGTTTTTTTTGCGTGTTATGTTCGCATTAAGGAAGGCATCAGTGACGCATATTCCGCAGAAAAGATGATGCACCTGCGGAAAACGGAGGAACGCGATATGGCGAATGTGATAGAGATTAAGAATCTCACAAAGAGTTACGGCAAAAACAGAGGGGTCATAGATGTATCCCTCGAGGTGAAGGAAGGCGACATCTTTGGATTCATCGGCCCGAACGGCGCCGGCAAGTCGACAACGATCCGCTCGATGCTCGGATTTCTTAAGATCGATTCGGGGAGCATCAGGATACTCGGGATGGACAGCGTAAAAGACCATGAAAAGATCCTTGAGAATGTCGGATACATGCCCTCGGAAGCGTGGTTCTACGGCTCGATGAAAGTGACGGACGTGATCAAATATGCGGCGGACGTACGCGGCCTTGACTGCTCTGAGGAAGCGGCTAAGATCTGCGAAAGACTCAAGGTCAACACGGATAAGAGGATCAAGGAACTGTCTCTCGGAAACCGCAAAAAAGTAAGCATCGTATGCGCGATGCAGCATAAGCCGAAACTGTTTATATTTGATGAACCGACGAGCGGTCTTGATCCCCTCGTTCAGAAGAGCTTCTTCGAACTCATAAACGAATATGTTGAGCAGGGCGCGACATGTCTGCTTTCGACACATGTTCTTTCGGAAGTAAATAAGTATTGCAGAAACGCGGCGATAATGCGCGAGGGAAGGCTCACGATGCTTGAGTCTTCAGATATCGATGACGATACGTTTCTCAGTTTTTACGAAGATCAGGAAGAAGCTTGAGGAGACAGGAGGAAGCATGAGAACTATATTCTTTAAGGAAATGAAACTTAATATAAAGAGTCTCCTAATCTGGAGCTTAACTGTCGGCGGCCTAGGGATGATATGCGTGCTGATGTATCAGAGCATGGAAGGCGATATGAAAGAGATGGCCGATATGTTCTCGAACATGGGTGCATTTTCGGATGCTTTCGGAATGAGCACCTTAAGCATTGCGACGCTTAAAGGATTCTTTGCAACGGAAGTCGGAACAGTGCACGGACTTGGCAGCGGGATGTTCGCAGCCGTGATCTCGATCGGGATCCTTTCAAAAGAGGAAGAAGGACATACCGGCGAATTCCTCTTTTCACTGCCCGTTTCAAGGACCAAGGTCATAGCTTCAAAGGGTCTTAGCGTACTCATAGCGCTTGTCGCATTCACGGTCATCTGCGGAGTTTTGTATCTGATCGGAGTTGCGATGCTCGGTGAAACGCTGCCGAATGATGAGTTTGTCAGATTTATGGCAAGCCAGCTTCTTATGAATATAGAGATCGGGTCGATCTGCTTTGCACTGTCCTCGCTTTCCGGCAAAAACCGGATGGGACTTGGAATCGGGATCGGAATGGTGATGTATTTCTACGATGTTGTCGGAAGAGTTGTTCCGGATCTTAAAGATTATCTTTTCCTCGGACCGTATTCATATGCGAACGCATCAGAGATCTTCTCAGGCGCGGAAGTTGACGGCAAAGCTATAGTTGTAGGCGTGATAGTTGCTCTGCTCAGCGTGGTATATGCTTTTTGGCAGTATAACAGGAGAGACTTAGCCGGATAAGATGCGGCCGGATGAGAATTAGTCTGATAACAGCGTGTATTTATCTTCGGGGAGCAGTTTTATGAGCATATCTTCAAGCTTGCCGGGCTCGATGGGCTTGGCGAGATAGTCCGTAAATCCGGCTGAGATATACTGCTCCCTGGCGCCTGATATAGCGTCCGCGGTCAGACATATGACGGGCGTGTCCAGGTTTGGATTGGATTCTTCCGATTTCAGTTCCTGAGGGTCTCGGTGCCGTTTTTCTGAGGCATCATGTGGTCGAGGGATCGATATCGAGTCTGAAATTGAGGCCTTTGGCGTCAGTCTTTATATAGATCAGGCTGGCCAGGTCATGGATATCGGAGCAGGCCTTAAGACGCTCGTCGGCGGTGAACTCGGCAACTACAACGAGATGATGGGCAAGGCAAGAGATCTGGCAACTTCAAGAATGATCGACAGGCTTTTTATCAGCTGATTTAGGGATAAATATGCGGATAACGATTGATTATCTGCATATTTTTTTTACAATATTATGCAGATAGCCGGATAAATCCTGAGCTGATCGAAGCGCAGGTTTGACGGGAAGATGATTTGAACGAATCGGAGCAGGAAGGCAGCAGGAATGAGGATAGCAGTTTTTTCCGATATTCACGGAAATCTGGGAGCATTAGAGAATGTTCTTGGACAGATAAAAGATAAAAACGTGGATCGGACAGTATTTCTGGGAGATATTTTCCAGCGTGGACATGAAGAAGAGGAATGTCTGAATCTTCTTATGGACAGCGATGTGATCTGCCTGAAGGGGAACTGTGAGCTTTATGCCGAGCACGGAGTTGACGTAGATCCCGATGTTGAATATTTAAGAGAATACTATGATGGCATAAGAAGCAAATTGACGGATGTACAATTTCGGTTTGTTCAGAACATGCCATTGTTTTACGAACTCGAAGCCTGTGGCCATAAACTTTTTTTCGCACATTTTCTTTTCTCGGATATGAATCTGCCGTATCCATTTTTGCAGCTGGGAGACCTGAAAAACGGGATATTCGATAAGACGTGCAAGACCGAGGCTGTTACACAGTACGATCTTGTTTTGATAGGACATTCGCATAAGAACTTCGAAAAAGATAATGTGGTTTCAGTTTCGGCTGCGGGGCTGGAGGACGCTTCGTATCTTATCATTGAAGTTGATGAGAAGAACTTAAGTTTTGAACGCATCGATATTTAGTGAGAGAAAAATCCGGGATTTGAACGTATAGATTTATAGTGCCTGAGGAACCGGATCGTCTGACATTGGAGGAAAACATGAACGCATTGGTTATTAATTGCAGTCCTGTCCGCACGGGAGCAACAGCAGAAATCGTAAAGATAGTCGCAGAGCAGTTGTCTGCAGCGCATGATGTCAAGTGCATATGCATCGATGATTATTCTTTTGATTTCTGCAGGGGATGCAGGGCGTGCCACAATACCGCCAGGTGCGTCATGAGCGATGCTCCGGTCATTCAAAACATCATAGACGAATATGACAATGCCGACATCATTGTATCGGTGTCACCGTCATATTGGGCAGACATTCCCGGGCAATTTAAGGCATTTATTGACCGGTGTACCCCATGGTGCAACACTCATGAGCCGCATGCAGTTATCAGACCCGGCAAAAAAGGATATGCCATCGCTCTAAGAACCGGACCCAACATGCCGGAATGTGAGAGGATCATAGGAAGCATCGAGCATTTCTACGGACACCTTGAAATAGAGTCTGCCGGACACCTGGGCCTGACGTCCATCGAATATAAAGAAGATGTCGAACCGAGAAAGCAGGAGATCATTGAATTCTGCACGGGTATCTGCGGAGGAGCACAATGATCATAGGAATTCTGTCAGACACACATGGATTATTGAGGCAGGAAGTGATTGACGCATTTAAAGGCGTCGATCATATCATTCATGCCGGGGATATAGATAATAAGCCGGTTATCGACCGGCTTGAGGAGATCGCTCCCGTAACGGTCGTAAGAGGAAACGCCGACAAGGATTGGGCCGGGTATCTTCCCGAAAAAACAATCTTAGATTTCCTCGGAAACAGGATCTATGTCATTCACAATAAGGGAAAAATCCAGGATGATCTGACGGGTATTTCAATCGTTATCTACGGTCACAGCCATAAATACAGTCTTGAAGAGAAGCACGGTCAGATTTGGTTTAACCCCGGCTGCTGCGGCAAAAGAAAACCCGAACAGGAAGTCTCTTTTGCTTTGCTTGAGATATCAGGTCCCGGTGAGTTTGAGTTTAAGAAGAGCGTTGTGGACAGTCCGGTCACAGGTAACACGAACACAGATAACACAAATCAGGATTCAAAACTTCCCGCAGATATCGACAGGATCGTATCCAAAGCTATGGATATGACGGACAAAGGGAAGTCACCTGAGCAGATCGCAAAGAAATTAAAAATATCAAAAGATCTCGCAGAGAGCATCTGCAGAATGTATCTGACTCATCCCGGCGTTGATGTCGCCGGAATCCTTCAGCGGATCAGCTGACTGTTGCCGGAAACGTGGGCATGCGTCTTCAAGAGCCTTACTTCTTCAACTCCTGCTTATCTTCATACATCTCTTTATCAGCGCGGTCGAATATCTCCGATACCATAACATCGGTCCCGGGAACATATTCAGACATTCCGGAAGCAAGGATCGGTCCCGAACCTGACTTCAGATTCTCACGGACCTGATCACGCAGTTTCTTCATCAGCTCAGCCTTGTTGGTATAATCGTTTCCGTTTAAGAAAACAACAAACTCGTCACCGCCCACTCTGAATACCGGACTGTGATCGAAGATATTACACAGAAGCATTGCCGATTTTTTGATATATTCATCGCCGGATGCGTGGCCTTCGGTATCATTTATCTTTTTCAGATTATTGGCATCACATACAACAAACGCAAAAGGCAGATAGTCCATACCCTTATCAATGCTTTCCTGAATCGACGCTTCAAGTTCGTTATATGCGGTCTTGTTTTTGATTCCGGTCAGCTCGTCGCGTCTGGCCAGTTCCTTCTCGGTGTTAAGGGCTTTGAGGATCTGTTTTTCTTTTTTGATCTCGGCATCGATATTCTCTATACCGATGATGAAGTGGGTTCCGTCGCTTGTCTTTCTGACGGTCATCCTGACATAGTGAGTTTTGTCGAATACCCTGATCCTGTAATCGATGCTGCTGCTGTTGTGATCATTCAGGGCGCTGATCATGTGATCCCTGTTCATGAATTCAGCCACAAGATCACGGTCGCCTTTATGAACTATCTGCCGGATATCATTTAACGACTCGGCAAAAAAGTCATCGCCGGACTGCTTGGCATCCAATTGGCCGTATATATTGCTGCATTCATAACTGATATAACTCGAATCTTCCGCATCCACATAGTATAGCACGTCGTAATTGACCGCCAGACTCTCTGCGATCTGGGTGAATGTGACGTGCATCTTCTGGTGCTCAAGCCTCATGGTCTCAGCCGTGATCTCGTCGTCGATATCTTTTTCATAAAGAACTATATGCCTGTCGTCATTGGCGCGCATCACAGTGAAGCGGAAATACCTCGGCTGCCCGCCCAGCATTATCCTGTATTTGTACGAATAAGATTTTCTGTCCGCCAGATTATTTAACATTGCCTCTTTGGAGTACAGGCTCCGGGCGAATTCCCGGTCATCGGGATGGACATATTTGTCGATATTCTCCTGGGTTTCCGCATAAAAGTCTTGTCCAAGCACGGGAACATTCATTGAAGCATATTCTTCGCTTGTCGAGAATTCGCGGTATTCTCCGGACTCTATGTCAATGTAATACATAGCTTCGTAATCTTCGGCCAGGCTTCTTGCGATGTGGTCGTATACCGTTCTTTCCTTCCGCTCGCCCGCCTCTACGAATGAATGGATCACGCATATTCCGATCATGAGTCCCATTGCATAGGAAGGATATTTGGGATCGAATATCTGAAAGATCAAAAACAATTCCATCACAAGGCAGGTGAGTCCGACTGCAGCATAGCGCACCCTCTCACCGCCGGAAGATTTGCTTGATATAACGAGCATATAGGTTGAGGTCACCATGTAGAGTGCGATCTGCAGGATGAACGCGATATGCCGCCCCGGCTCCGTGATGTATTCATGCGCTTCATTAAAGGAAAAGATAAAGGGATAAAACCGGTTGATCATCAAATATACAAGACCAAGCGTGAACATAGTCCAAATGGCATAGAGCAGAACCCTGGTGCGGCGTCCTCTTTTGTCAAGATAGGCAACAACATAACGTATCCACGCCAGCATCGTCATGAACATGAACAGGAAATAAAAGACGCAGTCCGAATATAATAACGGGAAAAGAGCATCGACACTGTGAAACTCATACAGAATCCCCCATGCCAGATCCGCAAAGAAATAGCAATTGGCGACAACCAGGAAGTGGGCGTAGCGAAGTTCTGCCCTGTGCTCGGCTCTCTGCTCTTTGGGACAGGTCCTGAGAAAAATCAGATGATCAAGGTTGATTATGATGTTAAGTATTAATGCAAGTCCGCTTACGAGTGAGTAAAGCATGTTGTGTACACGGTCTCCGTGAAATAAAGTTCTAACTGATTTTCAGAAGAAATAAATCGCTTCTATAATAACATATTCACGGCCTAAGCACATGCCGGATTGGCGGAAAATCGATTAAATATAAGGGAAAGCCGAATCATAAAAGCAGAAATCCGAATCATACATAATAGAAGAATTCCGCAATTTTAAAGTAGAATTCCGATTTTCAATAGAATAAAATGATGACAAGATGAAAATGATAATACACGATCCGGCTGAAATCCTGATCTTCGGATGCGGCATCATCACGCTTGATATCCGGCTTGCCGCCAAATGCGTATATGCGGACGAGCGGGGATACACGTCAAACCGCGAAAAACGCTTAAATGCATGCATACGGAAGTGTGAAGATGCACGTCTAATCGCGATAATCGCTCAGATGCGTGTATGGATTTAAAAAAGGATACACGCCAATCGGAGAAAATCTTCCAAAAGCGTGTATGCGGACGAGCGGGGATACACGTCAAACCGCGAAAAACACTCAGATGCGTGTATGGATTTAAAAAAGGATACACGCCAATCGGAGAAAATCTTCCAAAAGCGTGTATGCGGACGAGCGGGGATACACGCCAAACCGCGAAAAACACTTAAATGCATGCATACGGAAGTGTGAAGATACACGTCAAACCGCGATAATCGCTCAGATGCGTGTATGGATTTAAAAAAGAATACACGCCAATCGGAGAAAATCTTCCAAAAGCGTGTATGCGGACGAGCGGGGATACACGTCAAACCGCGAAAATTGCCAAAATGCATGCACGCGGACGAGTATGAATACATGTAAAATCGCGGAAATTGCCAAAATGCATGCATACGGAAGTGTGAAGATGCACGTCAAACCGCGAAAAACACTTAAATGCATGCATACGGGCGAGTGTGAATACATGTAAAATCGCGGAAATTGCCAAAATGCATGCACGCGGGCGAGTATGAATACATGTAAAACCGCGGAAATTGCCAAAATGCATGAATACGGAAGTGAGAAGATGCACGCCAAAACGCAAAAAACGCCAAAAAACATGTAAAAACAATATGAAAAGAAACTTTGAACACAACAAACATTTCTATATAAATTCCTTTTAAGCTAGCGAGATTATCT
>JAEEGL016666258.1_pt1 | contig 18172 bp, 10 predicted proteins | sample 9134231 | NCBI WGS metagenome assembly JAEEGL01 (sample SAMN16246548, study PRJNA631951) | gut metagenome | biome: gut microbiome; feature: rumen; material: fiber-attached | host: Bos | place: Iran: Karaj | collected 2018-10 | reverse complement strand
TTCTACATTTCCTCAGAACCAATCAAATCAATCATCTTACATTCAAAATGAGGTATGTGTTGGTAATTTAGAACCTCAGATTAATGTTTCTAAGGTTAACACTATTGAACAACCTCAAATTAAACGGATTTCTACATTTCCTCAGAACCAATCAAATCAATCATCTTACATTCAAAATGAGGTATGTGTTGGTAATTTAGAACCTCAGATTAATGTTTCTAAGGTTGAACCAAAGCAACAAAATAACATTATTCATTCTAAGAAACATTCTACCTGTTTTCAGGTTCAGGTTTGTCATGATTTTGAAACGAAAAATAGGAATTATAATATTCAGAATATCCATATTCAGCCTTCTAACTCTTATCAAGTTCAAATTGAAATAAAAGTTCCGGATTTTCCAAATCTAGATTTTATAAAATCTATGGATGGAAATTTAACACTTTTGGAAGTAGAAAAAATATCAAAAAATGAAAATTTTATATTTGACAGAGATATGTCAATAAGAAATTTAAATAAAACTTTGTTAGAATTACAAAATAATCTTTCAAATAAAAAGTCTCATTTGACATTCAAATTATTACATATTAGTGATAAATTAATAAAAGATTTAGAAGAGTCTGAAATTAATTTTATAAATATTGGTGGAGAAAGTTGCTATCAATCATCTACATTACAAGGATTTGTACATTTTCTTTTCCCTCTAGCTATTAAGAATATTAATATAGAAAGACAAAAAAGAAAACTAGAAAAAGTGTTAGATTTAGATGAACTGAAAAATAATGATATTTTTAATAATATAGTTATTGATACATTAAAAGGAATAATTAAGATTCAAGGGTGTGGAAAAGGAGGAGTAGATGAAAATGGCCAAAAAGGATATTTAGCTTCAAAACTTTTTGAGATTGCTCCTCCAGAATATAAAGGAGGACAAGGTCAAGAAAATACAGCAGATATTAATAAAAACCACAATAAAACGGTCAACCATTCAAAGAAATATTTAGAAGCTCTAAAAGCACAAAAAGATTTTTTGAAATTTGGAGAAGCTAATCCTCCACGCCGTATAGGAGATAAGTTGTGGGGAGCAATGTTTACAGGACAAGATTTAATTAATGTAATTGAAATAAAAAATGATACAATAATTTCAGAAATAATGAAATTTAAAATTGAAGGTAATAATAAATATTTTGGTAATTTAGTACTTAAATTTAATCAAAATAATTTAAATGACCCATATTTAGATATATATAAATTATTAAAAAATTGCCCTCAACTAAAGAAAAATGAATATTCTTGTAAGAAAATAACAGAAACATCAGATGTTTTGTTTATGATTACAGATAGAATTTCGTCTAATGTACTAAATATAAAGAATTTTAAACTTTATGAAGAAATATATCTGGATAATAATGGGTATTTTGTTGATCATTTTCCTTATTCAATTATTTTTGAACTAAAATTTGTCATTTATCATCATTATTATAGTAAAGGTTATGGACATTTTGTTGCATATGTAAAAATTAAAGGGGAATGGTATCTGTTTAATGATTGTAGCGATGATTATGCAGAAAAAAGTATACCTCCTTTAATTCAAAATTTCAAAGAAAAATATTATCCTATGTGCTTTTATTATGTCAAAAAAAAATAATTTTTATATTTTGAATTAAAATTTGAAAAAAAAATTAAAAAAAATATTATTTTATTTTATTTTATATTATTGATATTTTTTATTGATTTTTGAATTTTAATTAAATTTACAATATAATTATAATTATAATATTCAATTTATTATCATCTTTTATTCTATTATAATTATTATTTTCTGTATATTTCCTCTTTTCAAGGTTTAGTTTATTCTGCATAAAATCTTAATCTAAATGTCTCTCAAATTTTTTTTTTCTAATAATTTCTCTGTTGAATCTCCTTCTTCTTGTAATATTATTTTTTCTTTTCATTTAATATGTTTAATTTAAATCTTAATAATAAAGCTTCAATGATTTTTCTTCATTTTCATAATTTTCATTATTATTAATCTCATTTTTCATATACTTAAATTCTCAAACATATCACAAATAATATTAAAAACTTCTTTGTTTTCTAAAGTCTTATCATTATATATAATTTCTTTTTCAAATAATTTTCTATAAGCTGTTAATTCCTCATTATTAAAATAAACATGAATAGATAATGCTGCAACTAACATTAATAATAAAAAATTACCCATTAAACAAGTAATAATAGAAAAAATATTTCCAAATATTTTAGTTGTTAAATAATCACCTTAACCAACTTAACTCATAGTAATAAAATTTAACCATATTGTATTCCATAAAGTATGAAATTCACTTTCAATATCAATATCAAAGTATCAGAAACCTCTTAATAAGAATAAAATATTATAATGAAAAAAATTCATATTATTCATATTATTATTATTAAAGTTAATGGAGATTATTTTAATATAACTTTAATAGCAAAGGAAATATCTTACTTCTATTCCTAGTAATATTCCTATTCTTTTGTTATATAACATTTGTTTATATTGTATAATAATTTAATATTTTTAATGTTAAATATATTCAAATTATCATTAAAATTGTATATATATGAGAAAAAGATAATTTTATATTTTTTATTTTTGCTTGATTTTATTTAAAAGTAAATTGGGGATTGGGTATTGGGCCCAATCCCAATATATTTAATTAAAATATTTTACTTTTTCACTTCTATTAGTATTTATTTATCTCATAATTATAAAATTTTGAACTAAAAAAAACTGAAATTCTAAATTATTTTGAAAAATTATTTCTATTTTAATTTGAAAAATGATTGATATTTTTTATTAAAAACTATTTTTTTATTATTCATCCTCTTCAATAATCCCTTCATTCAATGTATTTTTATTTATTTTTTCTCTATCAATCTCAAGAATTCTTTTATTTTTTCTTTCTTCTTCTTCAACAAAAATATTTAAAGAATATTTATTATCTAAAACAAAGGTAATAATTCCATTAACTTTTCTTTTCTTATCAATTCTAAGATTGTCAAGTATAAAGAACTAATTTTTCTATCATTTTGAATTAAATTATCTTCTTCTTCATAAATATTAATCCAAAATATTTTTGATAATCTTTTCTAGTTTTAATTATTTTACGAATTTTACATTAAATTTTATCACCCTTTTTAATCATAAAGAAAATTTATTTCCTTTTGGAATTCCCAAAGAATGTGGATTAATATCTTTAATATTTAAATTTAATAATGATTTTTTACAATCTTTTCTTTGATATTCATTATTATATGCAGCTTGAATTGATGCTCCATAAGAATTTCTTCATCTGGATTTATTGTTTTACATATTTTTTTTTATCACCAAAAAATTCAATTAACATTTCTTGAATTTTGGGAATTTATGATGATCCTCCTAATAATACAACATCATTAATTTCATTTATTGTTAATGCTGGATTATTTAATGTTACTTTTAGAATTTGTAAACATTTTTCAAAAAGATTATTACATAAATCATTTAAAATATCTTTCTTTATTATTTGCTCAAAATCTTCTACTTCTACAAGTGAATCTATTTCCAAATTAATATAGTTAATTTCTGAAAGTGCTATTTTTACATTCTCACATTCTGTTTTTAGAGTTCTTAAAGTTTTTTTTTAATGAAATATCAATATCTTTTTCTTCTTTAAATTTATTAATACAATATTTAACTAATAAATTATCTATATCACTTCCACCTAAATCAGAATTACATCAGATGATATAATAGTGAAAACACCTTTATCAATTTCTAAAAGAGTAATATCAAAATTTCCTCCTCCAAAATCAAAAACACAAATATTCTTTTTATTTTTATTTTATAAAGATTGTTGTAATCCATAAGGAATTGTAGCTGCTATTGATTCATTAATAATATGAATAATATTTAATTCTGCAATTTTAGCAGCTTCTATTGTTTCATATCTTTGAGTATTATCAAAATATGCTGGAACTGTTATTACTACATCTTTTATATCTTCTTCTAAATATTTTTCAGCATCTTTTTTTAATTACTTTAATATCATTGCTGACATTTCTTTTGGATAATATTTCTTTTTTTATCCTTTATAATTTACTATTATTTGAGGTTTACTATTATCATCTTTTTCTATTACAAATGGTTATAATTTCATTTCTTCTTCTAATGTTTTATCAGTATATTTTCTTCCTATTAATCTTTTTACATTTTATAATGTATTCTCATAATTTCTTGTCATTTGAGAATTAACTTGATTTCCTATAATATTTTATCATTTGAAAATGCAACCTATGATGGTATTGTTCTTTTTCCTAAAATATTATTTCTACTTTTCCATTTCTCCAAACTGCTACACAACTATATGTTGTTACTAAATCAATGCCAATTGATATTTATTCATTTTTTATTCAATATTTCTATTATTAATTTTAATTTTATTTCTTTTAATATTTGGTTTATAAATATTTATGTACCAAAATTTATTAAAAACATTAAAAATAAAGTATATTTTAATTATTATTTCCTTTACATTCAAATATAGTATTTATTAACTTTAAAAAAAATTTAATAAAAATATTTTAGAATGTTATAAATGATTCAATTAAATTAATATACATAAAATAATTGATAAAATATTAGATAATATTATTATTTTTGTGTTCTTTATGAAATTTTCTGTTTTATTTATAATAAAATTTAAAATAACTTGGGAAATTAAACAATAAACATTATATCCTTTTTTATTCAGATAAATAATTAATATTTATTTTAATCATTAAAAAAAATAAAAAAGATAATTCTAAGAAGAAAATAAATAGATGTGTTTTTTAAAGATTATCAAAAAAACAATAAAATTATATCCCTCTTTTAAATTAATTAAAGCCATATTATTTCTTGTTTCGAACAGTATACTAATTTTAGTCTAATTAACTCTTTGAAGTATATAAATTATAATTATAAATTATCAGAAAACTTTTATTTTTTTTCTTTTAAATGCTAAAATTAGAGTACTTATGCTTAAATTTGGACTCATATAAAAAATAGATGGAATATCATAATTAAATAAAAAATTATTTATAGAGCTTATGAATAAAGTTATTGAATATATGATATTCCTAATTTATAATAACAATTTATTTTCAATTTAAATAATGATTTTCTATGAAAAATCTTGGAAGTTGTAATTTAATAGGTAAATTTATTTTTGAAATGTATAATCCATAATATTATCTCTTTGGAAAATAAAAGTTGAAATATATTTGTAAAAAATATCATAAATTAAAGCAAAGAATAAATAAAATAAACTCATTCTAAAATTTTTAACTGAATTATTGATATTAATGAATATAATAAGAAAAATACTATAATATTATTTAATATCCAATATTTTTTTAACCAATAAATTACTGTTATTAATAAGGATATGAAAGTTATAATTATTTATATATTTGAAGATTAAAGTTTTTATACATTTTTTTGATAAAAATGAATATTGAATTTTAAAATAATCTATATATATTTCTTCTAATTTTATATTTATGGAAATAAATGTCTGTTGAATTATTGATAATGTGTGCAAATTTGTAAATAATTTTCCTTTTAGATAATATAAAATTAGGAGTGGTAAAGAAATTAAAATAGTTTTAGAAAAACAGAATTTATATTTATTTCTCTATTATTTATATTTGAGTTAATTCCTTTAATATCATTTTTTTGGTCAAATATTAGTAATAAATTTCATTAAATAATATCAATAAAACAGAAAAATAAAATTCAAATTTTGATAATATTTCTTTATCTTTATTTAAATCATAATATTTGAAATATGAAAACATTGTTTTATTATCATATATAACTGAAATTAATCCCCAATTTTTTTCGGTTTTTGAATTTTACATTTTTGAACAATAATAAGTTCAATTATTTCCTTATAACTCTTATTTCTTTAAATATCTACTTGTTGGTAAAATTCCTTTTCTGTCATAAACTACAAACAGTTAAATCATAAAAATGAATTCCACATCTTCCTTTAAAATAATGATATGTGTCATTAATATTGAAACCAGGGTATTTTTTATTTAAATTTAATGAAAAAATAAAAGCATTTTTATCTCCTACCCATTATTTTCTTCTGATGAAGTTGAAAAATTTGAATAATATACTCCAAAAAAAGAATTTTTTTTTTGTAATAATTATTATAATAATAGGACAATTAACATTATATTTTTGAATAAATATATCTCTATTTGTTTCACTATCTAAAAAAAGATAAATAAATTCAAATTTTATTTTTTGATAATTTTAAGGAGCAATCTATTATTTTATTTTATCAAAATCTAAATCATTTGATTTAATATTCTTATTCCTAATTGAGTTAGTAATATATTTTTTTTCATTCGATAATAAAACTATTTTTTCTTCAAATTGTTTAATCAGATTTTTATTTTTTCATTTTCTTCTTGAAGAAGATTATTATTTTTTATTTCTTCGTAAAATTCTTTAAAATAAAATCATAATTTCTTCAACTTTTAAATTAATATCTTTTAAAGTTTCATTAATTGATATTAAAACTTGAGCACCTTAGTCATATATGTTGGAATAATTAATGTAATTTTATTTGTTTCTTCTATAAAAGAACTTTTTTATTCATTAATTAAATTTTTTATTTCTTTATTTCCATCATCTATAGTTTTATAAAAAAATAAATAAGGATTTATTTCTTTTATTTTTTCTAATGAATATGAATATTTTTTTTATTTTGTTAATTAAATCTTTTGTTATACTGAAGAAAATATAATTTAATATTTGAGAACTTGAAAAATATAAATAAAGTTTATTTATCTCATAGAGATATTAAACCACAAAATATAGTAATATGTAAAAATAATATTTTTAAAATTACTGATTTTGGAGAAGCAAAAGAATTAAAATTAACCCATAAAAATATTGACTTTTTTATATATTATTATTAATATTATAGTATTATTTTTTATTTGAATTTATAATATTATGAAATATAATTTTTTATGGATATGAAATTAATTTTTAGTTTTTTAATATATAATTGATTTTTTTTTCTTTTTTTATATTGAAAATATTTTCTTTATATAATTATAAATTTATTTATAATTAATTGGGAAATTGATAATATTTTTTATGCTATTATAAAAATAATTTCTGATTTCTGTTCTAAAAAATTTGAAAAAAGGAAAAAATAGAAATAAACAAGTATAAAATCATAAAAATTTAATAAATAACTTCATACAAATTTGTAAATATTTAAATATTATTTAAACTTAATTAAATTATAGTTAAAAATAGATTAAAAGTTATGTTATTAAAAATAAATTTGCTTTTCAAACTCTATAGAAAAATAATTTGAAAAAAAGAAAAATGTAATATTTGAAATATCTAATTATTAAATTATTATATATAAATGGAAAAGCCTTCAAATATCCCTGAAGTCCCAAATATAATTTCTACAACAAAAAATTCAAAGACAATAGAATATATAATAGATAATGAAAAAAATTGAAAATTTCATTTAATGATAAATTATTGAATTGATTTATAATATATAAAGAACCAAAATTATTAAATATCATTTATTTCAATTTCTTTAAATTTTAGATTTTATTTATATCAATTAATATATTTTTATAATATAAAACTAAATATTTTTTGGAAATTATATATAATTAATCCTTAATTAAATTTTCATTTATAGGAATATGAAGTTTTTTGTATATCTTTCTTGTAAATACATAAATGAAAATTGATATATACTTATAATTTTTATTGAGATTTAATTTATATAATATTATATTTATATAAAAGTATTAAATTATACTCTTTTTTTATTTTTTTATAATTGTATAATCACCAAAATCAACTTGATAAACATCTAAATCTTTAACAGTAAAATATTTTTCATCATTTAATGCATAATTTTCATCTCTATAATAAAAACTAGATTGAAAAGTAAAATTTTGATTAGTTCTCATACAATTATCTTCAATACAAATATCACTACCACTTCCAAAATTAGGACCTTTATTTTTAGAACATAAAATAGCAATATCTGGATTTTTAATATAATAAATTTCTTTTTTATTTAATGAAAAAAGAAAGCAATTTTCATCATATTTAAAATCACCATTTCTATCCCAAATTTGAGAAGTAAAGCCACCAAATTTTTTTCCTTTTATCGTTTCTATTATTATTATTGTATTTGGTATGCCATCACAATTTTTGTGAAAAATTAATGAAGAATCACCATCTCTTGATGCTCTATATAATAATTTGTGAATACATGGTTTTTTATTTAAAACTTTTTCAATTGATGATGATAAGAAATTTATATCTTCTATGTTTTTATATTCTAATTTTTCAGTTATTGTTTTATTGTTTTTTGTGTATATTACATAATATGATGAGGGAGAGATGTTTATATATTTATTTTGATTATACATTTTTTTATTTTTAATTAATTTATATTATTTTTTTGGATAAATTTAAAAAAAAAGCTATTATTTTTAAATTTAATAAAGAATATTTTGATATATAAAATATTTTTAAAATTATCTTTTCATAGATATTACTTTATTTCTTTTGTAAGTATTTTATAAAATTTGAATAAAACATTTTCTAAATGATTTCTATTCAATTTATTAATCATTATAAAATTTATGAAAAAAAATCATTCATTTTTAATTATTTTTTTCTACTTTTTTAAAATTAAGTAATTATAAAAAATCATATTATTTGAATTTTTATGTAATAAAACATATATAAAAATATCCAAAATAATTTATTCATTTATAATCTAAAGTATACTTTTATTTTCTTTAAATACAAATCTATCGATTATTTTTATTATAAAACAAATAAATTATTATTTTTAATATTAAAATAAAATTCTAAAATTTAAATTTATATTAAAATGAGTAGTGATGATGACAAAATTAAAGATTCAGATTTCTCTTCTGAAGATGAAAAAAAAAAGAATATAGATTCATTTGTAAAAAAATTAGACGAAAAAGAAGAAAAAAAACAAAATGATTTATCAGAAATAGATACATCAAAAAAAGATGATATAAAGAGAGGTTTTGGACAATCAAATTATGACATAAAAAAAGATTTCCAAGAAGATAAAAATGATAATGAAAACAGTGACAATCAAAATGAGGGATTTTCAAAAGGAAGAGGAGGAGAAAGAAGAAGAGGAACAGGAAGAGGAAGAGCAAGAGGAGGAAATAATTATAATGAAGAAAATAATAGAGGATTTAATAATAATCAAAATGATGATAATAGACAAAGAGGTTTTAATCAAAATAATAATTTTAATAATAATTTTAATAATAATAATAATAATCATAATGATGATAATCGTCAAAGAGGTTTTAATCAAAATAATAATAATTTTAATAATAATCATAATGATGGTTTTGTTAAAAGAGGTTTTGGAGGAAATCAAAATAATAATAATGATGAAAGAGGTCATGGAAATAATTTTAATGGAAGATTTAATAGAGGCAATTTAAATTTTAATAATAATAGATTTATTAGAAATTCAAATTTTGATAATAGAAATTATGAAAGATCTCATATTAATTATAATGATGGAAGAAGATTTAATAATAGAAATAGAAGAGGAGGATTTAATAATTATATGAATTCTAATTTTAATTCTGATAATTATTTTGATGAAAATAAAATGAAAGAAAAAGAAAAAGAAAATCAAATTAATCCAAGAATTGCAAATATTAAAACTGAATTTAAAGATATTATAATAATTATTGAAAAAATATATTCTGATTTAACAGAAAATGAAATAGCATCATTAATTGATTCTATTCAAGAAAAAAAATCACAAACTATATTTGAATCAATGAATGATATTTGTTCTTATAATTCAATACAATTTGCTAAAAAATATTATAAAAAAAGAAATAATATTAAACCTTTTTTAGATAATTGTGAATTAAATATTTTTGAAGAAATAAATTTAAAATATTTATCAAAAACATTACAAGAAATATTACAATTTTATAAAGTTTATAGTTTTGATGATAAAAAAAAATTAAATTTACAATTTCCAGATTCATTTTATTATAAAAATAAAGAAGAAAGAAGAAGAATTTTAAAAAAAAATGAAGATGGAATATATAATTACATTCCAATTCTATGTAGATTTAATCATAATGATGAAAATGAAAGTGAAAATTGTAATTATTCACATAATCAGAATGAAATTGCTTTTCATTCATTATTATATAAAACAAAAAGATGTACAAAAAAAGAATGTAAAAATCATTCAACTCCAGAATTATGTAGTAATTCTCATAATTTTGAAAATGATTTTAGATTAATTTACAATTATTTAGATAATAATATAATAGAATTAATGTGTAAATTTGAATCAAAATTCAAAAAGAAAATAAGATCATATGAACAATGTTATGATAATGAATCAATTGAAGAATCAAAATTTGATTTAAAAACTTTTAAAATATTAGAATGTAATACTGAATATACAGAATGTGATAAAGATTATCATTTATGTTATTTTTATCATAATTTAAATGAAAAAAGAAGGCCTCCAAAATTATTTAGATATTGTAGTTTAATATGTGAAAATGTTTTCTCAAATGGGAAATTTTATCCTGATTCTTGTATTTATAAAGATTATTGTCATTATTGTCATAATTATTATGAATTTTATTATCATGAAGATAATTTTAGAAAAGTTATTCCTTGTTTAAGAGAAAAGATAAAAAATAGTAATGAATGTATTTTTTATGAAACTTGTTATGGTATTCATAATAATGAACAACAACAATTTGATTTTAAAATTAAGGAAAATAAAGCAAAGAGTGGAAAAGAAAATTTGTTAGAAGATTATAAAAAAAAATATGATATTTTAAAAGAAGCAATTTCACATTTTTGTTGTTTAAATTGTGGAAAATTACGAAAAAATAAAATATTTTATTTAATTAAAAAATATCATAATAAAAAGGAATTACATTTTTTATGTAAGAATTGTAAAGAAAATTGTAATAATATTTGTCCTATATGTAATACTAAAATTGATGAAAATGATTATGTAGAAGTTTCATTAGAACCAAAAGAGACTAAAGAATAAAACAATTATATTTTTAAAATTAATTATCTTAAAAAATATTAATTTTTATTTAGTTTAAAAGAAAAAATAATATAATTATTATTTATTAATTTTTTTTTTATTTTAAAATTATAAAATGGAAAATAAAAATAAAAAGTGGGATAAATATGATGAATTTAGAAAAAATAATCAGAGAAAAACAATAGGAAATTTAAGAGATGAGATAAAAGAATTTGAAAAAAGAGAAAAAGCATTTAAAATTCATTTAAAAATAAAAGATAATGAAATAATGAAATTAAAAAAAGAAATAAAATCATTACTGAAAAAAGATAATGAAATAATATTTGATGAAGAAATACAATTAGATAATAAAGATGAAAAAAAAGAAAATGAAAATAAAAAAATTTTATATTTAGATCCTTTAATTGATAGTGAATTTAAAACAATTCAAAAAATGATAAAAGAAAAAGATGATATATTACAAGAAAAATCTCATGAATTTGAAAAATTTCAAACTAATTTAAATAATATTCAATATAAAAAAGTATTACCAAAATATAGAGAATATATAAAAGAAAATAATGAATTATATAATTATATTCAAGTTGGTATTTTAGAAAATTTAAAATATGAAAATGGATTAACTAAAAGTCAAATTGATCAATTAAAATTAAAATTAAAAGAAAAAGAAATGGTTAAAAATGAATTAGAATATGAAACTAATCAAGATAATGATGAAGTTAATAAAAAATTAAGATCTTTATAATTTTAATTAAATATTTTTAAATTTATGAATTTCATTTTTTATATTTTAAATTATTATATTAAAATTATTTGTAAATATAAATTTATTTGAAAAATAAATTTTTACTTTTATAAATGATAAGAAAGGAATAAAATAATTAATTTTAATAAAAGTACAATGAAAATTAAAAAATCCAATTCAATTTTTAAATTAAGAAATATTAATTCTTCTCTTTATAAAAAACAAAAATCAATTAGATCGGTATTAAATCGAAATATTTTTACTCGATATCAATATTATAAAGACCCATCATTTTTTAATAATACAAATATTGATAATCAATTAAATAGTATGAATTCAATACTTCATAATGAAAAATTAAAAAGTCACTCCACAAAAGAATTATTATCAACAGAAAATTCAAGAAGAGAAAATTATCCAAATATAAAAATTATTCCTAATTTAAAAGAATTAAAAAAGAAAAAGAAAGAAGATTTATTATTTTATAAAAATATTTTCAAAGCAAAACATATTTGGAAAAGTCAACCAAAAAAAATTAATAACTTATTAAATATAAGATATGCAGAAACAGAAAGAATATATGAAAAAGAAGCAAATAAAGAAAATGAAATATTAAAATCTCAAGGGAAATCACCAAAAAAATTTTTGAATTATCCTTATATAAATGAACAATTAAATGAAATTAAATCTAAAATTAAATTTGTTAAATGTATTGAAGATTATGCTTATCCAGGAATTATTATTTCAAAAATTAAATCTATTGAAAATATGATTAGAAATGGTGAAAAAAAAAAAAGAACAAAATTTATTAAACCTTTTGAAAAAAAAATATTATTATGTAAAATAAAAGAAAATGAAAAAAGAATTTATTTATGTGAGGCTATAAATATTACACAATAAAAAAAGTAAATAAAAGGTAATTTTATAAAATATTATTAATTAATATATTATAAGTAAGAGTGTGGTTATTTATTAAATCAGTTAATTAATTTTTTTTTAATTTTTTATAATTTTTAAAATCTTCAAAAAAATAAATAAAAAGAAAAATGCATATTAAAAATTAAAAAAAAAAAAAGGAAATTTAATAAAAAAAAATTATGTCAAGCGATATGTCAAATCAAAATCAAGATCCAAATATTATAAATATAAACCCAGAAAAAAAACCTATAAAAGAAGATCAATTAGAAGAAACAATAATAGACACAAGACCATTTTATAAAAAAATATTTGGAAAAATGAGTCCAGAATCATTTAGAGGAGCATTATTTAATTTATGTATATTATCATTAGGTTCAGGTTGCTTAGCAGTACCTCAAAAAATATCTTATATATCATTATTTTTTTCTCCTTTTATTATAATTTTTGCTGGTTGTGTTAATTTATGGGGTTTACTTTTATTATCTTATTTATATTCAAAATATAAGATTAAAAGATATGATTTATTAGTTCAAAAATTATATGGTAAAAATTTAGGAACTTTATTAAGTATTACTATGATTGTTAATCAATTTGGAATTATACTTGTTTATCATGTTATTTTATATAAATTATTAGGAGGAGTTATTAATGAAATATGGGGATATGGTTATAGAGATATTGATAGTTTTTTAAAAGATAGTTTTTGGGGAACTTTTAAATGGAAATTTTTTGTTTCTTATGGTTTAACTATTTTTATTATTTTACCTTTATCTTTATTAAAAAATGTTTCTAAAATGAGATATACTTCAACTTTAGGTATTTTATCTATTTTTTTTTTAATTTTAGTTGTTTTAATACAATGTCCTTTTTTTATTAAAGATTGGTGGAATGATAATTATACAAAACGTCATTTAAATAAATTTAACATTAAAGCAAGTTTTGGTAAAGATTTAAAATTTTTAAAATCAGTTACTACTTTTTTTTATGGTTTTTCATGTCATGTTGGTGCTTTTCCAATAATGAATTCTTTAAAAAATGCTTCAAAAAAGAAAATTGACAAAGTTTTTAAAATTGGTCTTTTAATTGATATTATTTGTTTTTTAATTATTGGATTTAGTGGATATTTAACTCAACCAATTGATACTCCTGATTTAATTATTGAAAGAAGAAAAATATTTAAAAAAGATATTTTAATGACAATTGCTCAAATATTTTTTATTTTTACAATTTTTGCTAAAATGTCTGTAAATTTTAATGCTTATAGAATTGCACTTTTATCTTTAATTAATATTGATTCTACTGATTTTTCAAATAATATTAATTATGCTGTTACTGTTATTACTTTAGGATTAACTACTTTTATTAGTATTGTTTTTCAATCTATTTCTGATTATTTAAGTCTAATTGGAAGTTTTTGTACTATTATTATTGCTTTTTTAATACCTGGATTATTATATATTAAAGGCAATGATTATCATAAATATCATTATAAAAATATTTTAAGTATTGCATTATTATGTATTCTTTGTCCTATTGGATTAATTTCTGGTATTTATACTATTAAAGGAATTGCAGAAAAATAATTTTTTATTTGATTATTTAGATTTTTCTATTTTTATAAATATTAAAAATGGTATTTATATTACATAAGGAAAATTAAAAAAAATTAGAATTATTTAAATTATATTAAAATACTATAATTCAATTATTATTTTCAGTTTTTTTAAATAATTATATAAATTTAATTAAAAATGAGTAATAAAACAAAAAATAATACTTTAAAAACAGCAGAAAATGATTGGTTTAAAGCTTTAGACAAAAATTATACCACTTTACATTACAAATATAAAAATTTAGATAAGGATAAAATTGCAATATCAAAAGAAACATATGTGTTATCATTAATAGAATATTCAAATGATCAAAAGAAATTTAATATGATAAAAGCACAAATGGAACAACATGAACAAATTGAAAGAGATAAATTAGAAAATGAAAATAATGATAAAACAAGAAATAAAAAGAAAAGAAAAGATTTTATATTTCCTAATTTAAATATCAAAAATTATAAATATACAAAACCACAAACATCAATAATAACAAATCCAGAAAATGAAGCAATTCAATCTTTATTAGGTAAATTTGATAAACAATATCATAAAAGATTAAGAGATAAATTTATTCATAAAAAAGTTTATCCTAAAGGTTTTAATTTAAGTAAATCAAATTTTTTAGCATTAACAAATTATAATACTTTACCTACTGAAAATAATGAAAATAATCTTAGTAATAGAAGTGTGAATAAATATCATCATCCTAATATTTATTTCAAATATTCTTTAAATGATGGTTTATTAAAAGTTTATCAAGATATTTCAAAAGAAGAAAATTTATTATTAAAAACTAGTAATGATTTAATTAATGATCTAAAAAATAGTAATATTCAAAAAAAAGATAAAGAAAAGCAATTAAATATTCATAATTTTAGAAAGAAAATTTATGGAAATTATCGTTCTGATCCTTTTATTGATAAAATGTACTTTAAAGGAAAAAAAAATTTCTTTAATGAAACTAAAGAAAAAATGTTTAATGTTTATTTAATGAAAAAAAATGATACAAGTGGACAAGAAATTAAATTAATTTCTTCAAGAAGAAATTCAGATGAACTTGAAAATTAATTTTTAAAAAATAATATTATTTTCAAATTAATTATATTTATATAATAAAAAAAATAAAAATAAAACAACACGATTTCTTTTCAAAAATTTATAATAAAATAACTAAGTATACATAATATTATATTACCTTTATTTTTTAATTATTAATTTACAAACTTTTAATCCAAATATATAAAAATGTATATATAAAATTACAATTAACAATATATATTTTTATTTATTTGTAATTGTTGTTTCTGTTTTAATTAAAGTAGATTGTGTATTTTGAAATTTACTTGAAATATTATTATTATTATTTTTATTATTCTGCTTTTTATTATTATTTCTTATTAAACGACAAATTTTTACTCCTTGAAAATTCTTATTAATATGTTTATTATTACATTTTTTCTTTTTTAAAATTGATAATATTTCACATTTACATAAATAATTTTCATCTTCATATTTTCCTAAATCAATATAAATTGATTCATTCATTATATTTAATATTGATATTAATTCTGTATAATCTTCATCTTCTAAATTAAATTTATTTAAATTATCTTTTATTAAATCATTTTCTTTTAAACTATTTTCAAAGTTTATATTTGATTCACGATAAAATAAATCTACTTCAGGAAAGAAACAATCTTCATCATCTTCATATATAAAAGTAGTCATATAGTATTCGATGAAAAAAATTATTAATAAAAAATTATAATATTAAAAATAAACATAAAAAAAAAAGATTAAAAAATAAAAAAAAAAATGTTTCACTAATTATTAAAATAATATATAAATAAAAAAAATAACTTTTAAAAAAATACTAACTTAAATAAAAAAATAATGAAAAATAAAACAACTCAAGTAACAATTTATTCTCCAAATCATTCAATAACTTCAACAACAATAGGAAAAAAATTTCGATATGGAAAATTATATACAGGACCAATAAGTAATGCATTTAATAGAAAAACATTAGGTTCAATTCCAACTTCAATAGAAAATGTACTTTTTCAAAATAAACATGGTGACATAATAAGATTTTCATTTAATATAAATGAATCAAATTCAAAAAATGAAAATTATAAATTAAATGATTCATTAAATAAAAAAATACAAAATAAAAAAGATATATCACCAAGATTTAATTATAGTCAAATTGATGATCAAAAATATTATCCTGGGCCAGGACAATATCAAAGTGATTATTTAACAACAGAAAATAATTTAAATGATAATAATAATTTTAGATATAATAATATTTTTAGTTTTGGAAGAGAAAATATTCCAATTAATAAAAAAGGAAATGATGATAATGTTATTATTGGTCCAGGAAGATATAATTTAGATTATAATAAAAAAACAGAAAAAAATGTTTATATTTCACAAGATGAAAGATTTAAAAAATATAAACAAGATGAATATAAAAAAAAAATTGGTCCTGGGACTTATGATATTAATTTAAGTATTGGAGAAAAATATAAAAATAATAATATTTCTAGCTTTTTTCAAACTGAAATTTCTGAATCAAAAATTAAAAAAGAAGATAATTCTCCTGGTCCTGGTTCTTATAATTTAAGAACTAATTTTATTAAAAAAAGAAATAATTTTAATATTTTTACTAAATATAAAAGTATTTCTGAATATAAAAATGAAATTAAAAAAAGTATTTTGAATAATACTAATTTGAGTATTGATTATGAAAAAAATAATAAAAATGAAGAATATTATTATATTAATAATGATGATGATGATAATCAACAAAATGTAAAAGGATTTTCTATGGAAAGAAAAATTCCTAGATTCTTTTATCCTGGTCAAAAAAAAGAAATTAATCCTGGTCCTTGTTATTATAATCCTAAAAAACAATCAAAGAGATATGAATTTAATAGTAATGATGAAAATAAATGGATTTAAAAAAATTTTTATTTTTTTTAAATATTTTATATTATTTATTAAAATGATTAAATATAAATTAAAAGTAAATTAAAAATTAAAAATAAAATAAATATTAAAAAAATAAAAAAAAATAAAAAAATATATATAATGATCTCCTACAAAATTATAACTTTTTAAAATAAATTAAACTAAAATAAACAAATAAAAAAATCATATATACATCCCTTAAAAAAAAAATATATAAACACCACTTCAAAAAATAAAAAAAATAAAATAAAAATAAAAAAAAATGCAAAAAATTTTATATCTCCTTTTACTAACAATAACAATATCAAAAATTGACAAAGACTCTCCAAAATCAAAATTAAACACAGATTATTCAAAAGATTCAATTTTCTTTCAAAATCCCTTTCATCAATTTCATAAAAGAACAGCATTATTAACATCAGGAAAAATATCAAATTTTAACTCATTAACAATTGGATGGGGTACAATAGGAGTTTTATGGCAAAGACCAGTAATTTATGTTTATGTAAAACCTGAAAGATACACTTTTAAATTTATGGAAGAAAATGAATATTTTACTGTTTCTTTTTATGGGAAAAAATATAGAAAACAAATGGGAATTTTTGGAAGTAAAAGTGGAAAAGATGTTGATAAAGTTAAAGAAGCTAATTTTCATCCTGTTAATTTAGGAGAAAGTGTTACTTTTGAAGAAGCTGATGAAACTTATGTTTGTAAAAAAATTTATTCTCATGAAATTGATTATAATAAAATTC
>JAEEGL016373522.1_pt1 | contig 18172 bp, 16 predicted proteins | sample 9134231 | NCBI WGS metagenome assembly JAEEGL01 (sample SAMN16246548, study PRJNA631951) | gut metagenome | biome: gut microbiome; feature: rumen; material: fiber-attached | host: Bos | place: Iran: Karaj | collected 2018-10 | reverse complement strand
CCGACATAGCCTATCTCAATCAGTAGGAAATACTCAAACTCATTTAATCCATGATTGACACAAAAAATCGTAATATTGTACCATAACCACTCACTGCCAAGACCTATCGCATGGTATGGAGATCCCTCTGAACCATAAAAGCTGCGTGCATATAGCCACATATCTCCAAATTCGCTGGACATTGGTCGTAGGCCAAGATACCAAGTCACCAACAGGCTTAGCGCAACCGCAAGAACCTGTGATGGGGAATTCTTGAGATGCAATAGTTTCTGTCCACCTGATCCGATATAATAGAGTACAGTTATCCAGATTACAACGAGGAAGAACGTATACCACAACGTTGTATAATAGAAAACATGGATAAATTGAATAGGTTCCATAAATAATTGTTAAAAAATAAATGATGTTCTCCCTATAGTTTCAATAAGAAGGCAACGGGGGAACGTCTAATCAGTTCAGAGATTCCTGCTGACAATACTGTATAAAGCAACGCTATCATTAATGCAATGACAGGATGTATCACAGTTCCATGAATCTGCGGTACAAGATTCCCTACAAGCATCATGAGTAACAAATGAAATATATATATTCCCAAGGCATTATTGCCCAAGAACGTTATGAACGGCCTCATCTCCAGGCAACGTGACATCTTACAGTCACGCAAAGCCAAGAAGATAGCCACTGAAAGCAATAATGCGCCTATGGTGGGGAAACAATAATTTCCGCCTTCAAAGTCATGATGAAGACGGTTGGAGAAAGCCGTCGCCTGGAGAGCCAACAATGCCAGTCCTATAATGCCACAGGCCAGCACAATCCACTTATTGGTTTGCCGTGTCCTCAAGAAGTCACCAGCATAGAGATAGACCACACCATAGAGCGTAAAAAAACCCGTGCGCCATGAGAGCAGATGAGTTTCTGGGTCATGCAATGTGATCAGGTCCCAAACCTGATTGGAGGCAAAGGGGTAAACGAGCAAGCCTCCCACGACCACCCAACGGCACCACATCGGCAAAAACGACAAGACATAGTTGACTACATAAAGCAGAGCCAAAGAGAAAAGAAACCAGTAATATGATAGCCGGCCCAGAGACAAGGGAAACACGGGCCGTCCATTTAATGCCTGCATGCCAATCGCGACCACACCCCATAAGACAGCGACTAAGACCAATCGCAGCACCTTCTCCGTGGATTTCCTCAAATTATAGTTGCGGTGTACCGTTAAAGCCCCATTAACCATGAAAAACAAAGGAACACCACAAGCCGTGAACAGCCAGATAACTTGAACCAGCGTCGGGTAATAATACTGCCCGTCACGATAGCCAAAGTCAACCATGCCTACATGGTAAAGCACAACAAGAAACGCTGCCAAGGCCTTGAGGATATCGTATCCGAAGATGCGCTCCTTCATAGAGATTGTTTTATAACGGTTTTAACGAGTGAATTTAGATAAACGTCTTGCCAGCCAGTAATTATGTGAAACCAGCCAAGCAAACGCACTCATCTTTGAGGAAGAAATCCCTGTTTCTTTTATCAGATGGCCGTCACGACGGATTTCTTCCTGTAACAGTCGTACGTTAGAGTTGTGAGGATAACCACTAACCGCGGCATCCCTTAAAATCTGTGTCATCTCACAGGCGAACCTCGAATGGGCGATCTTGCTGAAATGAGGCCACTTCTCATCAGTGTCACAGCAGATATGGTCCCAAGTTGTATAAGCCGAGAATTTCTTGCCATTAAATTGCTGTCGCGACAAACTAGTCGGATTCGCCCTGTAATGGTAGAGCACCTCATCAAGAACACGCACCATGCTGGCCTTCAATAAAACCTGCCATACAATGAGCGCGTCCTCGCCATAACTTACCGTCTTATCCACTTCAAGGCTATCAAATAGATCTCTCTTTATAAACTTGTCACACAACGAACCACGGAATGTGATATGCTCCAAGAAAAGTCGGACAATCTGTTCCTGATTATATACATTGTCCTGTTTCTCTTGCGGTTTGGACATCTGGAAAGAGACAATGTCATAATCCTCCTTCTCTTGCTCTTTCATCAGCAATTCAATGGTGTTGGGCTCAATCCAGTCATCGCTGTCAACAAAAAGGACGAAATCGCCCTTGGCCATCTGAAGTAGGTTATAACGGGTAGCAGCCACGCCACGATTGGGTTGGCTGTACACTTCAAGACGCTTGTCATCAACGGCTAATTCCTTTATGATTTCCAGTGATCCGTCGGTAGAACCGTCATTGATGAGGACAATCTGCAGGTCAGTGTATGTCTGGCCTGTAAGCGAATCAATACATTGGCGCAAATACGGTGCGGTATTATATACCGGGACTAATATCGAAACCATAGGTTACTTTGATGTTTGGGGATGCTCAGCAAGCCAACGGTGCTGTGCGTCGAGCAAATTATTAAGCAACGATTCAGCGGCAGCCCTGCCGTTAAAATGGGAGCGCACAAAGTCACAACCAGCCTTAGCGATGGTTTCCAACTCCTGCTGGTGTTCGGGTTGCTGATAGTAGGAGATTTTCTCCTTCAGGTCTTCCAACGTGCCATCATATCCGATATAGTGGACACCTTCCTTCATGCCGTAGTCCTCGTAATAGCCCACCGTCTGGCCAATATAGGCACAACCGCATGCCATACCCTCGACAAAGCCGATGCCCGGCAAGCCGATAATTTCCTCTCCGACCACACACATCTTATAGTCATTGAACTTCTCAACCATGTCAAAGGAGTAATACTTCTTCTGATGGCCGACAAAGAATTTGTCGTGAAGTCTCTTAAACACTTTGGTGACTTTGTTGTCATGCTTTGACGACTTGGACAATTTCGCGTCTTCCAAATAGTCGCTATTGAAACAGTCGACCCAAGGTGTCAACTCCTTGGCATTGTCATAAACCTGTTTGCGGGCTGGCTGCAAGCAATTGTGGCCATAATACTTAACCAGATATTCCGGATAGGTCACCGTTCCGACCGAAACAGCCTTATTCTGGCGCTCGGCAAATGGCTTGACGACTTTAAAGCGCTCAGCGAACACGAAGGGAATCACCAAGTACTGCTTTTTGAACCAGCCAAAGTACTCGTCGAACGCAATGAACCGCTTCTGCATATTACTCTCGTTATACATCAAGTCGGGGTCTAACGACTTCATCACCTCGGCCTGTGTAACAGTAAAGTGCAACTGACTAACTGCCAAAAAAGCGTCGGGGCGTTTCTTGAAATCCATCTGCGGCCCAAACAACTGATACAGGATAACGATGTCATCGTGCCTGATTTCGTCCTCGCTCTTGAGCACAGTGATGCTATTCAGAGGAATGCCGTTTTTCTTCATAGTAATACGGTGGTCCAAGAACCGGAATGACTGAAGAAAACGGTTGCGGGTTGTATAGGACAAAGACAAACCGCGCTGGTTGATGTAAGAGCACACCTCCACATCATCCCGCGAGAGCAGGTAATCGAGTATATACTTATGTTTGATGGCAACGGACTGCTTGAAGATGAATTTGTTCAATGTCTTCACCAGGAACTCATTACCGTGCAGGTTTACAAATACGATTCGCATGAAATACAACTATGATTAATATTGCTTTGACAGTGTCAAAGATTAGTATTCTTTTCTTATTGCGGTCACGCCCCAGTCTTCATAATCATCGATCTCGATTGGACGGAAGACCTTTTTATCCAACAACATCGCATAGATGATATGAGACAGATACAAGGGTGAATAGTCCTTCAAGTCATTATAATAACGGCAGAATTCGCCAGCATCAGCAAAACAGTAACCGCCGGCACTGAAAAAATGGCTCACTACCCTTTTCTCGATGATATTGGTCACATAGAACATGTCATCGACTGCCACATAACTCTTATGCTGGGGGTCCACGATAGGCAGATTCTCGAGCGGATAAATCGCCACGCCATTCTGCAACAGAATCTCATCGGTCTTGAAGAAACAGTCAGCATCCTTGATGAAGATGGTTCCTTCAATGCCATTCATCTCGATAGCCCGCGCCACGGTTTCGGCTTGGCAGGAAGTGGGTTCATCCAAAACGGTAACATGGGCATTAGCCAACTGCCGCTTGCGGAACTGCATTTCCAATTGCTCACTCAACATGAAACGCTCGTCATGCTCACGCAAGATAACAAAATAGATATTAGCCATTTCATTCAACGGCAAGCCAGTGATGGCCCTTACACAATACATCGTGCCTTCCTCATCAAGAGTGAACGGCTGTGGCAATCGGCGGGCATAATCGGCCTTGTCGGCCGCGATGGGAACAATCAGTGTTATCATGACTCAATCGTTGGTTTTTGTGTTGTTAATAATTGCCAGTTGGCCTGAAATGACATCTTTGAGATAGGCAATCACCTTGTCATCATGCGCGTATTGCAGGATGCGCAAGAAGTTCATCAACTGCAATGGCATATAATACTTGACATACCACTCGTACTTGCTTGAGAAATACTCATCAATCGCACTGTCGATTTTCTCGCTGATGATGCTCAATCTCACTTTATCGAATGGTTTGTTGTACATCAGAGTTGACCACATGTAGGCCGTGTCCTGACGGATTTTCACGATATCGAGCAGCGGTGACTCGATGAACGAGTCAAGGAAATCAATCAGATAATAGTTGTTGCCGTTGAACAGGATATTACTGAACGTCAGGTCACCATGGCACATGCCGACGGGTAACAACATGTCACCCACTCCATCCATCACAGCGCTTGACCTCTTGACCAGTTCTTGAGCCTCCTGGTCGTTCATGAGGTGCTTGTTACGCTCCACTTTACGGGCAACGTCAGCCATCTTATCGGTCAACACGGTGGAGGGCACCGTCTTCATCGACGAATTGGCGTTCTCAAGGTCTATGAAATACTTGATGGCGCCTATCAGATACTTAATCTGCTCAAATCCGGCTTGTTCAAAGTGTTCGATGAAATTCTTGGAATATATGTACTCCATCTTGATTGTGGCCTCACTTGCATTCTGTACCACCTCAAAGACTTTAGGCACACGGATGTTCTGATACTCGATTTTAGAGGCCGCAATCTGTTTATTGGCCTGGTTGACAAGACGCGGCACATAGCCAGCGTCATACGTGCTCTTGTGAATATGTAAATCGTTGTCCTCATGGACAATAATAATCTCACATCCTGAATGTCCTTGAATGTCCAGTTTCATAGTTCAGATGATTTTAATACTGGTAATTAAAGGGTTATTTTTACATAGTGGGCACCAGACGCTTCAGCAGCCTGAAGACCCACCTGTGAATCTTCAAAAATGAGTGTTTGTTCCGGAGTCACGCCCAGACGCGACATCACGGTATTGTAGATTTCGGGCGACGGCTTTCCCTTGACAACGTCCTCACCAGCCAGAATCAAGTCAAAGTCGCCTGCAGCGCCAATATGGTTCAATGCATTGGCCAAATTCTTGCCACGGGCCGTCGAAGCGACTGCGGTCAAGCCTCCACCACGGCGAAACATCCTGATGAAGTCCAGCAAAGGCTGGTTCACACGCAGCAGGCCGAAGTGTGACGGATAGCGCTCACCCTTGATAGTGCGGATGAGTTGGCGCACCTCGGCATCCTTGATGGCCATGGCCTCCATGAAGTTATCAAACCGCAGGCCGTAGCACTGACGGTACTGCACCTCGGTCAAAACCAAACCCACCTGGGCAAAGGCTTCGCTATAGGCATGGTAGTTTGCCTGGAACGTGCTGACTAAGGTCCCGTCAAAGTCTGTTATCAACAACTTAGTTTCCATATCTAATCCTCACAGGCTTTCGCCGCTATATCTCATCAATTCCTCGGGAGTGCCGTAAGAATAGTACTCCTCCATTGGCGCCAATCGGACTGTCTTGCCCTCGGCCAACAGGTAATTGTAGAGCAAGGACACATAGAACTCAGCCTTGCCGTGGGTGCCATCGTCAAGCAACTGGTGAGCAATGCGCTTGAAATCCTTGCCGCTGCCGAAGAAGTAGGCTCCACACAAGGCATGATTGGATATTGGTTCCTTCTCGGCAGTGCGCAAGACCCTGCCATTGTCATCAATCTGCGCATAACTGTAGCGGGGATTGTCTGACTCGAACGACACCAACGCGCCGCCGTCGGCCTCATCAGCCTTGAGAGCGAGGGCATTAGCCACCAACTCGTTGTAACGCTTGCTGCGGAACTCCAGGTCACAGTCCATCACCACCACGGCATCCTCGTCATCAATGGCATCCTCAGCCACAAGGCAGGTTTCCACAGCGCCACGGGTTGTCTTTAATACCGAAAAGACGCGGGCTTCGGGCAGGATATCTTTAATCAACTCGTCGATGTGCTGTTTGTCGATGTGCTCCTGACGTACGATAAAACTATATTTCATGTCAACACCCTCGATGGCAACGCTGCCGATAGCCCTTTGGAACAAGGGTACACCCCGCAACTCAATCAACGGCTTGGGCGTGGTCCAGCCAGCCCGGGCAAAGCGTGACCCCTCTCCCGCCATGGGCATAATGATATGTAACGGTCTCATGAGTAAACTATATAAATCGTTAGCCTAAACTATCTGCCAGAAACTGAATGCTGATATCCCGTTCCTTGTTTAGGCGTGAATATACATCTTGCCAGTTAATATCGCCATTGGACTCTACCGGAGACACATCAGAGACCAAGCGTTTTTCAAGTCCCAATCGCTCCAGAAGTCCCGAAATTCGTGTATTGCCCCGTTCCGGATTGCATAAGGCATAAAACTCCTTACCGAACAAGATGCTAAACACCATGCCATGAAAAGAGTCAGTTACCACCATCGATGATTGGGCAATCATCGCAATCCACTGCCCTATGGTATAATGGGAATGCCACCCCATTGTGAAATAGCGTACCTTCAGCCCTCTTTCTTCACCCAAACGATTGAAGAACCGCTGTTTTGTTTCGTTAATATCAAGACAATAGACGGCAAGGTATGGCTCAACATCATCGGGATTTCCGTCACTGATAGCGCTATAATCTTTTTTATCCAGCAATAAGGTCGGGTCCAATACACAGGTTGCAACAACGCCTAAATTATCTCGGCACAAGGCTATTCCACTATGCTCGCGCACCGAGATAGCATCCATCTGCTTTGCCAAGATAGAACATTTGTCAGTCTGCTCAGTAGTATAATCCCAATTATCGATACCAAACGATGCGGCGTAAGCCACCCGCTTAACAGGATATCCCTTGGCGAACCCCAAAAACATATCCTCGATATGATTTCCATTATACTCTGCTCTCCATACCTGATCACTGCCGACAACGAGGGCATCAAGAGCATAACTATCGATGATGCCACCTCTATATCCCTTCATCGGTTTAGTTTTATTGATATGTCGCTCAATAAACTCTCCCGTGAATTGTTGCCTTACAGCGCCTTTATATGGCAAGTGCAACTTAAACCTCCCTGAACAATGACGACGCATTACCCAGGAGTAAAAATTGGCGATATTTCGATAAATGATATGTAACCCGGCATAGCGTTGGTAGGCATCAATCGTGACCGGCTCATGCCCAAGTCGTTTCAAGACCTGCTGCAACGCCCAGTTCTGAAGGATGCCGCCGTAATTCATCTCCAACGGCTGAGTTACTATACCTACTCGCATATCAGTTCTTTATTCTTGAAACATTACCAGAAAAACTTTTTTAAGATTGCCATATACAATCTAAATAGGCTCGGACAATAATAGAATATCCATATTTTTAATTTCCGCCAGCACGGCAACTCACGGCAACTCAACAATTCAACCGCGGTTTCTTTATGTGCATTGGCAGCAAATTGCTTGGACAAATCATGAAAAGCCGTTCCTTTTGTGTTGAACTTTGTATAGAAAATCACATGATACAATCCATTCAAAGCATAAGATATATATTCTGGCTTCGTTTCCGCTATTGCCTGGTATGATAACAGGTATGAATTAATGCGGTCAACTACGCGAAAGTCAACACCTTGATGGGTTATTGAGGCTTCATGTTGGCGCCAAGCATACAATTCGGCATCAATGACGACAACTTTTTTGGCTTTCAATGCCACTCGAATGTTCCAATTGGAGTCTTGACTCGCTGTCGGCAGAAACTTTACGTCATCAATTAATTTTCGACGATACAACTTATTCCACACCACAACAAACTGCAACCAATCATGACCGTATAGGGACGCCACCAACTCTCGTTGATTAAGTTCATTCTTGTTCAAATGACTGAAATCAGTGTTATGAGTATCAAACACATTGATATCGGCTTCTTTAGGAACCTTGAAGCCACGCACCATCGAGAAATCATAGATAGTACCATCAAGTGCATTAAACAATACTTCCAGCATTCTGGGATGAATGAAATCATCACCATCAATCATATAAAGATAATCCCCATGAGCGGCTTGAATTCCGACATTTCTGCAATTAGAAATACCTTTATTCTCTGGTAAATGAATTACACTGATACGTGAATCCTGTTGGGCAATCCCGTTACAAAGAGCAGGAGTGTCGTCTGTCGAACAATCATCAACTATAATGAGTTCAAAATCTCTATAGGTTGATTTAAGGATACTATTGACACACGCCTCTATGTAATCTTCAATATTATAAGCCGAGACAATGACAGAAATCATTCGATTATTTGCGACTTGAATAGTTATAGTGCAAAATATACTATCACATCAACAATCTTTTTCCCAACACAGCATGTGTAGGGGATAGAAAAAGATTCTTCTTCATGAAACGGCTCTCAATAAAGAATACAAAGGTGGAAAGTGATAACAGGATAATAAAACAATCTTCTTAAGCCAGCCAAGATCACTCTTCAGCAAATCCATCTTAGTTTCATTATAAACCGAGGCACATATTGCCTTGCTTTTAGGTAATAAAGATTTGTTTTGGGATTTTGTGTCTTTACGAGTATACAACATCACTTTATAAATCCTTTCAAGCCAACGAGATTTAAGTTCTGTATTGTTTTGAGGTATGTCTTTGTAACACAGCAAATAGGACCTCACGCGATTAATATATCTTTCACCAATACCTTGATGCATCTGTGAAGTACCTCTCTGAACCCAATAATATAATGCTTGATTTACATAAATCGCTTTATTCATCCTTAGACAAACTCGGCAATTCCACTCCATATCTTCTATTGGTGTGGTAACAAATCTCAATCCATCTATCAAAGATTTCTTATATAACTTGTTGGTTGAAAAATTATAAATAAGTGACTCCGTTGAACCGTCCATTAAACCATTCATGAATTCTATAGGCCCTATTTTCCTAAAACCTTTTTCTAAATGGCTTATTACTCTATCACTTATGTTATTCGACTCTTCTTTCTCAATTACAGCATAATTAATCATTGAAAAATCATAATCACCTGATTCAAGAGTAGTTCGTAATATTTCCAACATCATTGGATGAATGACATCATCTCCATCAATGAAAGAAATATAATCACCTTGGGCATTATCCAGACCCATATTTCTAGCACCCGAAACGCCTGAGTTCTCTTTATGAATTACTTTAATGCGATTGTCTTTCTGCTTATAGTGATCACATATTAACCCTGATTTATCGGTAGATCCATCATCAACAAGAATGAGTTCAAAGTCATCACAAGTTGAATTAAGTATACTATCAATACAATTCTCTAAATAGTCCTCTACATTATAAACCGGAACAATTACTGTAATCATAATCCTCAAAACTAAAAACAGTTTTAATTCGATTTCATTTTTTCTATTATTATCTCCTTATAGGAGCGATCAGTATCGAAAAATGCCAAAGAGTGCCATGCTCCTCCCCGCACCGGAGTCATGTAATCCCCATATCTCAAACGCAAAACCTGATCGTAGTCTTTGGGAACAGGGAGCATCATGTTCTCAAATGGTATCTCAATATACTCACTGTAAACACTGAGAGGGCGGCAATGAGGACAATAATACATAATCGTCCCAACAATGCCTGTCTCTCTATTACTCTTTGCACTTTGCTCTAATCGGTTATACTCTTTCTGAACAGAGCCATATTTTGCCTTAAAGTAGTAATAACGTATCAGTTTGAGTGGCAACTTAAATCCATCACTGAAAGCCGGACGATGGGCCAGCACGTAGATATGGTAATAAGCATCAAGCGTTCTTTGGGTAACCGCTTTAACGGTCTCTTCATCAGTCGAAGGCATGTTATCAAAGACAAAGATATCAATGAAAATGCCTTGATTGTACTTATTCCTTACTAAGTTTTTTTCGTTATCGATTATATAACATGTGTCTGAGCGCCTCAACTTTGCCACGCTCCCATCATAATCCTTTTCAGTCTTTTGACTTTGCAGGAAATAAGGATGCCTAAACTCTGCCGGTCCTATCTGCATAAGTTTATCATAATCTTCTCGCAGCATCGAAATGTCAAGGTCATCATCCCATGGAATAAAACCTTTATGCCTTACAGCACCCAACAAAGATCCAAAATCAAGGATATACTTCAAGTTATGCTTCTTACATACTCTGTCAAATTCATTAAGCAAATCCAACTGAACAGCCCAGAGTTTTTTCATCTCTGAACTTACTAGATAACCGTCCCGTTCTTCTTCCTGGAAAAACGATTCGGGCAAATGTATATTTAAATCCACCATAATCTACCAACATGTTATTAAGGATTCGCACCACTTTTTAGCACAAGCCCAGTGACTTTTTGATATCGTTGACGATAAATTGGCTCGTTGTGCCTGTGACATCGGGCTTCAGCACGGTTTTGAAAAAGCGTGTACGCTGCTCTTTTTTAGAGTCATTCCCTCCGAGCACGACATCATTGATGAATGCTAACACATCGCCTTTATCTTTCAGAATATAGTGCTGATCCAGAGCCGCACGGCCGAAGTCGGAGTGAGGTATCTTCATCTGTTCGATATTGTCTGAGACAAAAGCGACAGGTTTGTTGACATACAAGTACTCGGCGGTGAAAGAGCCACTATCGTGTATCATGGCATCTGAGGTCTTGAACAGGTCAACAAAATCTCCAGTTTCAAGTTGAGTGTTAACCATATCCTCCCAACGCTGATAATACTCGTCTGTTTTTTCTTTTCCCCAGTCAGGATGTCTGTATAACTCTGACTTCAAACGTGGATGGGGTTTAAAAGCGATTTGGAGTACGTCTTTTTTTTGTTCAGCGATATCCAGCATCAACTGAGCCATCCACAAGAAGTTAGAACGCGCTTTAAACCACGAAACTTGAGCAATCGTAAAATGGGGAGCCCATATCAACCGCTTTAGCGACCTGTCTTTAACTTTCCATACATCATGAAAGTCATTATTGCAGTACTTATCCAGATTACTATACCCAGAAACGATCCAATTGCGTGCATGGTTCTTAGCCACTTTTGCAGCATTGTGCTGTTCCATCGACGAAGCACAATATACTTTCCATGCCAAGTTATGAAACACCAGGTCGGATGTCCAATAATTATGAAATGCTACATTCACACTGTATGGTATGTAGCACAACAACTTTGATTTGAAGAGAGAAAAATCATGATTCTTGGAGAATATATCCTCGTAAGGCTGTGGATAAAACAGGATATCCGGATTGATCTTATTCTTGACATCATAGCCTGCTCCTTCCTCGTGGTCAATATACTTAATCCCTTTCGAACCGAAATATTCCCTCATTTGTTTCAAATCAGCCGCCTGCTGTTCTCTTGTAAAGGTTTTTGGTACCGTGAAAACGATATGGCAATTGAAGCGATTATCCTTAGAGAGCAAATCATAAACCCCTTGATAGCGCCACATGGCGACGTTCATGGCAAAGAAGACAACCTCGATCTTGTCCTTCTTGCCCACCTTACGTGCTCTATACTTCAAGATGGCAGGATAGATGGCATTAAGATAGAAAATAATGCACTGGTGTCTTATGTTCAGCAGGATTCGGTTATTCATCACTTCTGCTTGGCAATGATAAGGTTCCGGATTTGTGTACTGCTCGTGCCTTTTGTGTATGGGAAATAAATGATTTTCACGCTCTTATCGGCAAAATATTCCTCATAGCGGTTGAAGCGCTCGGTACCCTTGTAGTCGGATCCGACGAAGAGGAAATCATATTTCACCAACCCGGTTTTATACACATCGGAATCTTCACGCATCGAGAGCACCACTTGGTCCACCCACTTGATGCTGCGAACGATTTCCATCCTCTCTTCAAGGGGGATGAAGGTCTCTTTGCCCTTGTGTGACGCATCCTTGTGCACTCCCACCACAAGATAGTCGCAATACTGCTTTGCGCGCTTGATAAGATTCAAGTGTCCCACATGGAACAGGTCCCACGTGCCGCTCATGTAACCAATCTTCATCTGAGGTTTCAGATTGAATCGGCCGCTGTCCATCTTATACCGATAACTGTCCACACCGAACTGATGGGCGTCAGCCTGATAGCGATCGATAACCCCTTTAAATACAGCCTCGTAATCGGGAATAAACAATGATTGCCGGGCTAACATCTTTTCAATGATTTCGGCAGCCAAACCTGAGGTTTGTGTTAAATCATTCTCGCCGCCATTGAATCGTGTCCCCTTGATGGAACCGGGAGAGACATTTAAAATCCTGTTTTCACTCCCGTTCATCTCGAGTTCGATGTTTAAGGCCTCAATTGCTTTGCAGACGGCGCCCTTAGTCGCGCTGTATAAGGCAAACAACGGCGATGACACCAGTCCCGCGATGCTCCCCATCACGGCACAATAGAACGGTTGGGCCTGCATCATGCGGGGGTAGAAATGCCTCAAAACGGCTATTGGAGATATAGCATTCACCTGGAACTGGTTGCGAACTTCTGTTTCCACAATGGTTTCAAAGGGAGCCACACGGCCAAATCCAGCCGTGAACACCAGCATATCGATATCATTGTATTCGTCAAGTAATGACAAATCGCCATCCAACAGATTAAGATACCGATAAGAAACCTGTTCAGGAAGTTGGATTCCAGGTTCATCCTTGTCTAATATCACAACATGAACTGAATACTGTTTTGCCAACTGCAGAGCGATAGCCAAACCGATGCCATTACTACCGCCAATTACCAACGATTTTTTCATGAATATAGAAAAGATTACAATTTGATTTGCCAGTACTTATAGCACTTGGCAATGAGTAGTGTTACTAGAAGGCTCGTCAGGATAAACAATGCAGGATAAGACGCTATCATGGCCGGGCACTCGTGCTCAAGCACAACCATCGGAACCCGCATGTAAATATATATCGGGAACAGGTTCTTGCCCAACCAACTCAGAGGAGCATTGCCAATGCCTACTTTCATCGTCACCATGACAACTGCCAATGAAAAGAGCATACTAGTCAGATTGAATCTCAGACTCATGGCATCATTAGGACAAAGATAAGTCACGACAAATAAAGCCCCAACCGCCGATAACGCCACCCAATAGTGTCTTTTCAAGAAGGATTCAATCGGGTCTTTATAAGCCGAATACACAAAACCCAGAGGATAGCATAACAACGTATCATACCAGTAACTGTCTTTAAAGCAATACAGTAACAGGACGAGCGCAAAGGAGATGGCGAACAGGACTATAGCCTGATGGGCACGTTTTGACAACGACAATCGCAACACGACAAAAGTCATCAGGTAACATAGCAATATCACGAATATGTACCAATTGCTATTGCCGACACTCTGCCACCCTGTCAATGAGAGCAGGCACTTGCCGGGCGTTACCGCGATGCCGAGCAACAAGTCAACGGCAATAAAAGCAATGACTGCGACATCAAAATTCAGCAATGTGGTCAACAAGCGATGACGAGGCATGGCTTTCACGTACGGCATGCCTTTATTCTTGAAAGATTCACTCACCCCATAACCCGAATAAAACAGGAACATCACTACAACCAATTGACCGAGATGGAACAGACATGACTCATAAAAACTGTCCCCTAACCCATCAAACTCATAGTCGCTCTTAAGTATATACTGCAGGGTGTGTGTTAAAACGATCAACAGTATGAAGATGCCCTTGACTGAATCCGTCTTGCTTTTCGACAAATAATCAACATGAAAGCCTTTAAGATTGAATTTGACTTGATAAAGGCTTAACAGGAATATTGCGACGAGCAGGGCTATAAGCATCTTGAATCAATCGGCAAGGGTATAAACAAGGGGGACACCGGATCTTGGGGAACCGGTGGACCTGTGGAGAGCGGGTAAGGCTGGTGACACTATCGCAGTAGTCATTATCAGCAGGTTACCTGTGATATGTCTCACACGTGAACATCCTCGCGCACATACGTGAGCGCGTGAGGCGCACGCATAACAAGTCGCAAAATTACTGATTTTCCCTAACGTGAGCAAATTTATGGCCAATTTTAGCCGATGAAATCGCGGTTTTTCCTCATTTTTCACCGAAAAAGGAAAAGACCCATTCTGACCCATCCACAAAGCGCTCATCACGCCCGCCTTAAATATATTCAAAATAGCCGCATCTTGATAAGCCTGCAAATGCCAGGACCGCCCTGGGGCTGCTAGTCATAAATGGAGGTAATGGGACAAAGTGACACATCAAAGGAACACACATTGATTCCAATAATGATTAATCAGAAATTCAACAGTTTAAATATGGAGATTTAAAGCAATAATTTATATCATGTTTATCACAATTGGCGCCTGAGCCCAAGCACTTGAAAGAACGAAAAACATGTCTGAAACAACATTTGGACACAACTTCTTCAGAGAGAATAGTCCTGCATGTATTTGCATTATTGTTGTTTCTGCAAATGGTGATTTTATGTCGGTAAGAAACCTAATACCTGATCAAAAATCAGGACGTTTTCCTAATGGGATGGAGAGACCGATAAGGGCATTGCAGGATTTGATATTTTTCCCCATGTAGATGTAGTCGGAACCAATAAACAATGGACCGAATTTCAAAGCAGCGCCGATGGACTGGCCACCACACATGATGGGGGAATAGGTCACCGCGAAGTCCAACAGTCTGAAGGGCCGGTAATCAAGGCCGAAAGTCAGTTCGCTCATCGCGCCCGTCTTCACATAATGACAGGAATAGAGAGCGCCGAAGCCTAATTTATCATTCTTGATCCTGTACTTGCCGCCCACGGTCATGGTGCTGGCGAGCCTCGTGGTTCTCGAACGCTGTTGATCATCAATGGTCAGGCGGAGCAGGTGCAGGTTGATGGGCTCGTCGCTGCCTATAATGCCGAGGAAACGCTTGTAGTCGCCCGGATTATCGCTGTCATAGGCCAACGGCGCGGTGTTGGCATAAGCCTCTTGAGTACAGGCTTTTGTCCACTTGATGAAGCCAATATCATTGATGGCCGCTGAGAGGGTCAGCCCGTCGAAGACCTCACAGGCAAGGCCCAAATCCATGGCCGCACCATGGCCCGCCACACCAGAATGATTTACCCTATAGCGCAACGTCTCAATATACCCTTCATCGTTGGTCACAAGATCCAGCCCCTCAAAAGAACTTGACAACTGCGCATCAGCCAGCACTTGCGCCGTCCCCTTGGCAGCCCTCAGGTCCAAGGGGGATGCGGTGCTCCAATCAAAGTCAGGGTCAACGCCCTCGAGATTAGTTATCACCGAGATATTTTTGGCTTTGAGGTTCATGTTTCCCATTCCCAGGAGCCACTTGACGCGTCCACCGATATAGACCCGGTTATTGATCACGCGGGTGTAACCCGCTCCAATCTCCACATAGTTATTGACATTGAACTCCACGTCACGTATGTCGCAACGGTAGTTGGAGTAGTCATTGGAATGCATGCCTCTCATATCCTGCATGAAAGAGAACAATTCCTTGGGTGCTGTGACGTAGCCATCGGCCTTCACTGTCACATTGAACGACATGAAGCCCTTACCGCCATGCCACCAACCAGCCGAGATGATGTCGGTCGCCGCACCGAGGGCAGCCTTGTTCGTGTCTTTGAGTTTAGCAGTGAAACTCTCGGTTGTGTAGTAATCACCATTATCACCATGCCTGAAGAGATCCATTGCGTCGTCGATGCCCAGCACGTCAGACTGCACCCATGCGCCAGTGCCGCCCACTGCCGGCGGGTTCACATAGCCCCGTTCCGGTACCAGAGCGGGGTTCAGTTGCATGCGGTATTGAGCCCCCTCCAAAAAGAAAGAACTGCGCAGAATCTGCCCATGAGCCACACTTGCTATCAAGAGCAACGATAACAGGCCTAAAAGAATCCCCAGATGAGGGTGACGGTAGCGTCTGATTAACATATTTATATTGATGATCGGCGATGCAAATATACAACAAAATTTTCATCTGGAGCAATTATCAACGCCCAATAAGACATGAAGCACATCAACCGAGACGATATCGCAGGCATAGCCCCGCAACGGTTGTGCTCATCCTATGTCACATAGAATAAACCCAAATCAACTCCATCAGCCGTTAGAAGGGCAAGATTTTGCCACTCCACATATTATAGTATTGCGTGAGACATAATTTTTGTGTAATTTTGCAGTTTGATTATTAGACACCAAATAGACTATTACATTCAATCAGACATATCATCATGAGTGAAAACAATAAACGACTGAGAGTGGGCATCACCCTGGGCGACACTAACGGCATCGGCATCGAAGTGGCCCTGAAGGCTGTGGGCGTTCCCGAGATGATGGACATGTGCATACCCGTGATGTACGGCTCAAGCAAGATTGTGAGTTACCACCGCAACGCGTGCAACCTGCCCGGATTCCAAATCAACCACACCAAGAGCGCCCATTACCTAAAAGAGAACATGCCCAACCTGGTGGAGTGCATCAGCCAGGAGATCAAGGTCGAACTGGGTCAGCCCAGCAAGCAGGCAGGACAAGCCTCGTTCCAAGCCCTTGAGGCTGCCGTGCGCGACCTGAAGGCCGGCCTCATTGACGTGTTAGTCACGGCCCCAATCAGCAAGGACAACATCCAGAGTGACCAGTTCCATTTCCCCGGCCACACCGAGTATCTGGAAAGCGCTGCCGGCGAAGGTTCAAAAGCCTTGATGGTCATGTGCACAGGCAACCTGCGCATTGCGTTGGTGACCATGCACATGCCGCTGTCCCAGGTCCCCGGAGCACTCACGGTTGAAGGTATACGCCAACGCCTGCTCCAGTTCAACACCACGCTCAAGCGCGACTTCGGCATCGACGGGCCACGCATCGCCGTGCTGTCACTCAACCCTCACGCCGGAGAGAACGGCATCCTGGGAACCGAGGAGCACGACATTATCCTGCCCGCCATCCAGAAGTCGCTTGATGAGGACGGTGTTCAGTGCTTCGGCCCCTATGCCGCCGACGGATTCTTCGGCGCCCGCCATTACCGCCGTTTCGACGGAGTGCTGGCCATGTACCATGACCAGGGTTTGGCTCCTTTCAAGACCATTGCCATGGACGAAGGCGTGAATTTCACCGCCGGCCTGCCCATCGTGCGCACGAGCCCCGACCACGGCACCGGCTACGACATTGCCGGCCAAGGCATCGCCAACGAGTCGTCGATGCGTCATGCCATCTATACCGCCATCGACGTGTACCGCTCCCGTATGCGCTATGACGAGATGCACCAGAACCCGTTGCCCAAACTGTTCCAAGACCGTGGCCGCGACAACGTGAAACTAGACCTGACCAAGGGCGAATAAAACGCAGAGAAATCATGATAAAAGGAATCATCTTTGACTACGGAGGCACGCTCGACAACCGTGGTGTGCACTGGAGCGAAGTGCTGTGGCAAGGCTACCAGCAAGCCCAGGTACCCATTGACAAGGCAACCTTCCGCACCGCCTATGTCGAGGGGGAGCGCGCCCTCGCCCGCGAGCGCATCATCCTGCCCCAAGACGATTTCCATACCCTGCTGCTCAAGAAAGTAGCCATCGAGATCAGTTACCTTCCGGAGCAACCGGATACCGACACTCGAGAACGTTGGGTTGAGGAAATCGCCGCCTATTGCGACAACGCCGCCCGCAGTTGCATCAATGAGGCCATGCCCGTACTCGAGCAACTGCATGAACGTTATCCCATGATGCTGGTGAGCAACTTCTACGGCAACATTGACGAGGTGCTGCGCGCCTATGGTATCCGCCACCTGTTCAAAGGCATTATCGAGAGTGCCGTCGTGGGCGTTCGCAAGCCTAACCCCACCCTATTCCGCCTGGGCGT
>JAEEGL015127968.1_pt1 | contig 18172 bp, 12 predicted proteins | sample 9134231 | NCBI WGS metagenome assembly JAEEGL01 (sample SAMN16246548, study PRJNA631951) | gut metagenome | biome: gut microbiome; feature: rumen; material: fiber-attached | host: Bos | place: Iran: Karaj | collected 2018-10 | reverse complement strand
GTGTTATTTTTTGTGGTGGGTATTGTTGTGGATGGTGTTGTTTCTCGTTTTGGCTCTATTGGTCGGGTTGATGCAATTTTTTTCACGTTCGGGCTCGGGCGCAGGCGGCCTGTCATCAGGTATAATCCACGACGTTGACCCATGATGCGAGGAATTCCTTCTCCTCTTCGTTGCCCTTGACGGACTGTGAAGCGGCAACAATTGGCATCCACTTCTGGACATACTGGAGCGCTGTATCGGTCTTATCACAGAAGAGCTTAAGGTACTTCTTCGCTATATCGTCCCTGCCGTTCAGGCAGAACAACAGATATGTGCGGGCAACATCCGCCGATGCGTTGCCCTGGGTAGCATGCGCCCAGTCGATGATATAGGGCGTTCCGTCAGGCGTGATGATTATATTCGACGGGTTGAAGTCCCCATGGCAGAGTTTAAGATGCTTGGGCATCGATTCAAGTGTCGTATGCAGATCGTAGCGCACTGTCGCCGGGAATGATGACGCGGAGATCTTGCCGTGCATCTTGTCCTTCAGACGCCCCAGAAGCTGGCACTTGTGGGACTGCACATCTATCTGCAGATCCACAAACATTTCCAGGTATTCTTCATGCTTGTCGGGATTCTCTTCCCACAGCTGAGTGAGAGTCTTCCCTTCGATGAAATCGGACACTATCGTCCACTTGCCGTCTATTGTGATGACTTCGCGGACCTTCGGTATATTCAGCCCCGTAAGTTCCACACGCGCCTGATTGAGCGCTTCGTTAAGCACGCCCTGCTTCGGGCAGCTCTCATCAAAAACTTTCAGCGCACAGTCACCGTCACGATATATGGTCTTATCCCTGCGTCTTGAAATAACATTATCAAGTTTCATTGCTTATCCCTCCTTACTGCTTCTTCGCTCTGCCGCGTTTCTTCGGAACAGGCTTGATCTCCGGCTCCGTCTTTGCACGTCTTCCGCGCTTCTTCGGAGCTTCTTCCGTCACAGCTTCCGCCGGAACGGCCTTAGCCATGCCGCGGGTGCCGCGCTTTGCAGGAGCTTTCTCAAACTGCTCCTCACCGGGCTTTTCGATCTCGGTGAAGATCTTTCCGTAATAAGCATCGAGGTAGAGCTGCTTCAGCTCGGAAATGAGCGGGTATCTCGGATTTGCACCGGTGCACTGGTCATCAAATGCAGCTTCGGTCATCTCGTCAAGAGTAGCGAGGAAGTCCTCTTCTGACACACCGTAGTCCGCAATAGTGGGCTTTATGCCTATCTGCTTTTTCAGCTTCTCAACCGCGGCGATGAGGTTCTCAAGCTTCTCCGCATCGGTCCTGCCGCCGAGTCCGAGCGCATCGGCTATCTCAGCGTATCGGGCAAGTGTATGCGGGTGATCGTACTGCGAGAACGTACCCATTTTTACCGGTGCTTCGGAAGCGTTGTATCTCATAACATCACAGATCACAAGAGCATTGGCTATGCCGTGCGCAATGTGATGATAAGCGCCCAGCTTATGCGCAAGAGAATGAGATATGCCGAGGAAGGCATTCGCAAAAGCCATGCCTGCCATTGTGGCGGCGTTGGCCATTTTCTCGCGTGCTTCGATATCGGTCTGACCGTTCTCATACGCACGCGGCAGGTACTTGAAGATAGTTTTCAGAGCCTGTATCGCGAGGCCGTCTGTATAGTCGGTCGCCATTACAGAAGCGTAGGCTTCGAGAGCGTGGGTCACAGCATCGATACCGGAAGCCGCTGTAAGACCCTTGGGCGCGGTCATGTGCATATCGGTGTCAACTATAGCCATATCGGGCAGCAGTTCATAATCCGCAAGAGGATACTTGCAGCCGTCTTCACGGTCGGTTATGACTGCGAACGGGGTAACCTCCGAACCTGTTCCGGCGGAAGTCGGTACAGCCACGAAATACGCTTTTTCACCCATCTTCGGGAAAGTATAGACTCTCTTGCGGATATCCATGAAGCGCATTGCCATGTCCTTGAAATCCGCCTCGGGATGCTCGTACAGCACCCACATTATCTTGCCGGCATCCATAGCCGATCCTCCGCCCAGCGCGATTATCACATCGGGCTTGAAAGCGCGCATCTGCTCCGCGCCGGCTTTTGCGCTGTCGAGAGTCGGGTCGGGTTCTACATCGAAGAATGTGGTATGGACGATCCCGAGTTCGTCGAGCTTATCGGTTATCGGCTTTGTGAAGCCTGCGCCGTACAGGAAATTATCCGTTACTATGAAGGCTCTCTTCTTGCCCATTACTTTGCCCAGCTCATCGAGGGCTACGGGCAGGCAGCCTTTCTTTATATACACCTTTTCCGGTGCTCTGAACCAAAGCATATTCTCTCTCCTTGCCGCGACGGTCTTGATGTTGAGCAGGTGCTTGACACCTACGTTCTCGCTGACGCTGTTGCCTCCCCATGAACCACAGCCAAGAGTGAGGGACGGAGTCATTCTGAAATTATACAGATCGCCTATGCCGCCGTGAGAGGACGGTGTGTTTATGAGTATGCGCCCGGTCTTCATTCTCGCGGTGAATTCGTCGAGTATCGCCTGCTCTGTGGTAACGTTCAGGTATATGGACGACGTATGACCGTAGCCGCCGTCCGCGATGAGATGTTCTGCTTTGTCGAAGGCATCGTGGATATCTTCCGCCTTGTACATTGCCAGTACCGGCGAGAGCTTCTCATGCGCGAATTCCTCGGAGATATCCACGTTCTCTACTTCTCCTATCAGGACTTTCGTGCCTTTGGGGACCGTCACGCCCGACAGTTCCGCAATAACTGCCGCTTTCTGACCGACGATCTTCGCATTGAGCGCGCCGTTGATTATGATAGTACGACGTACTTTATCGGTCTCGGCGCCTTTCAGGAAATAGCAGCCGCGGGCAGCGAATTCGCGCTTTACTTCGTCGTATATGTCCTTATGAACGATAACAGACTGCTCCGATGCACAGATCATTCCGTTGTCGAAGGTCTTGGAGTGTATTATCGAATTGACTGCCAGCACTATATCGGCGGACTTGTCGATGATCGCGGGAGTGTTACCCGCGCCGACACCGAGAGCGGGCTTGCCGCTGGAGTAAGCCGCCTTCACCATACCGGGACCTCCGGTAGCGAGGATAATGTCGGCTTCCTTCATGACAAGTGTAGTCATATCGAGGTTGGGAGCATCGATCCACGAAATGATATGCTCGGGAGCACCGGCTTTTACCGCTGCTTCATAAACTATACGCGCTGCTTCGACCGTGGACTTCCTGGCGCGGGGATGTGGGCTGAAAATGATGCCGTTTCGTGTTTTCAGGGAGATCAGTGCCTTGAATATAGCCGTCGAAGTCGGGTTTGTGGTGGGTATTACGGCTGCGATAACACCGATAGGCTCGGCTATCTTCCGCATACCGTAGGCTTTGTCCTCCTCGATGACGCCGCAGGTTTTTGTGTCCTTATAGGCGTTGTAGATATACTCGGCGGCGTAGTTGTTCTTTATCACCTTGTCCTCGACCACGCCCATGCCGGTCTCTTCCACAGCCATTTTCGCAAGAGGCAGTCTTGCCTTGTTCGCGGCTGTCGCGGCAGCAAGGAATATCTTATCCACCTGCTCCTGCGTATAGACCGAATACTTCTTCTGCGCCTCACGCACGAGTTTCAGTTCCGCTTCAAGCGCGGCTACGCTGTCGACGGGCTTTCGTTCCTTTTTCTCCATACAGCTTTCCTCCTGTTTTATATGTAATAAAAATCTTTGTTTACATTTTACCACAATTATATTCTTTTTGCAAGAGAAAAAACAAAATAAGTCTGCAATTTAATGTGTTTCTTTCGCCCATTATTTTTACTGTTTTATGATGCAGATATTATTATTATTTTAGCATTTATCATAAATAATGGTTTCACTTACAAAGAATATCTTGACATCTACACTTATTATGTTTATAATATGATTTGATGCGTGACATATTCACGCATCGCAACAGCAAATTTTTGGTCGGAAATGACCGGAGGACAAAAGAATGGCAGAACAGATAATACTGATAGCCGGTATCGCGGCGGCACTTATTTTCGGGATAATAACGATAAGGCGCAAAGCCACGGACGCACGCAAATGGGCATTGGCAGCGTTTGCGGGAATGCTCGCCTATACATTCTGCAACTATATGCTACCGCAGATAGCTGACACTGCGGCATTCGTATTCCTTAAGGAAGCGGCTCTCGCAGCAGGCGGTCTCTCCGCAGGCGCATTCATAATGTCGGTTTCCTCGGTAGCCAAGGTTGCCCGCAACAAGAACATCTATAACGGCTTCATCGGCATTTCGTCGGTATTCGCAGCCGCAGCTCTCACGATACATATGCACACCATAGGTATCACAGATGTGAACATCACTGGCCCCGGCGAAGACGGTCTTTATACAGCATCATACATAGCCGGTCCCGTTTATACGGGCGCGGCAGTCGGATACGGCGTGATACTTCTCATCATGTCGTTCTATGTGACGGCCTCGACTCTCCGCGGCAAGCATATAGCGGCAGTAACGAAGCTGTCAGCGGTTATGTCTGTCGTATTCTCCGTATTCATCGTACTCAGTGCTCTGTCTGTAATACCTTCCCTGATAGCGGAGATAGCTTTCATCGCAGGCGGTATCCTTCAGTTCGCGCTCGTAATGATCGCAGACAACGATGACATCATCGACTTCGCGGCTACCAACAGCCTTAACGCTGTGAACGACGGTATAATCATTCTCAACAACCGCAAGAAGTTCCTCTTCGCGAACAAGACCGCAAAGCGCCTCTTCATTGAGCTTTCCGAGAACGATACCTCGAAGATCAACGAAATGCTGGCAGGTCTCCCCGAAAAAGGCACTATCACCCGCGCAGATCATACTTACTCCATCAGCAGGAGCCCCTACACCGATTACACCGGCAGATGCGACTGCACCGTCATAAGCGCACAGGACGTTACCGAGCAGCAGCTCCGCACAGGCAGACTTGCCAAGGAAGCTGCCGTTGACAGCATCACCGGCGTGAACAGCCGCTCCGGCGTTGTCGAGATACTTAAAGACACCGTTGCGGAAGAGAACGGTACCCTCATAATAGTAAGTTTTGACGGCTTCAAGGCGATCAACAACGCCTACGGCCACGAAGAAGCCAACGAGCTTCTGAAAGCCTTCGGCTCCATGGTGCGCAACAACACCAACACCGATGACGTGCGCGGCAGATTCGGCGGTGAAAAGTTCGTGCTCTTCCTCCGCGGCTGCACCAACACCGGCGTTATCTCGAACCTCACAATGAGACTTGAAGAACAGGCTGCCGCTGCCGTAAAGAAGCAGTTCGGCGATTCCATAAACATATCGTTTGGCGTATCCGCAGGCGCAGTCCTTGTTCCCGACGCCGGCCGTGACCTCGATACACTTATCGAGCTTGCCGAGGCAGAGCAGGAAAAGATCACCCACAGCGGCGGACACGGATACTCGGTCTACGGTGCCGGCAGGAAGGCTGAAAACGATATGCGTGCTTTCACCGAGGAATTTGCGGCCTTCGCGGCTTCCGAAACACCCGCAGACGATAATCACACGGAAGAAGCATCGGAACCCGCAAACGACAGTGTTTCCATGGAAGACCTTTTCATAACCGCTGACGAAAACAGCGATAATACCTGATAACGGACAGAATACCGGGGCTTGAAAAAGCTCCGGTTTTTGTTTTATACGAAATTATTACAAAAAAGTGTTGACAACTGAAAAAAAAGTGGTATAATAGATTTAGCACTCAGAGATAAAGAGTGCTAACAAAGATATACCAAAGGGGACGATAACAATGGCAAAGAAGCAGTTCAAGGCGGAATCGAAGCGCCTGCTGGAAATGATGATCAACTCGATATACACGCATAAGGAGATATTCCTGCGCGAGCTGATATCCAACGCAAGCGATGCTATGGACAAGCTGTATTTCAAATCTATGCAGGAGAACCTCGGAATCACGAGAGAGAATCTTCAGATAGACCTGGCGTTCGACAAGGATAAGCGCATAATAACCGTGACCGATAACGGCATAGGCATGGATAAAGAGGAACTTGAGAACAACCTCGGTGTCATCGCTCAGTCCGGCTCACTGAAATTCAAACAGGAAAACGCTGACACGGACAAAGATGAAGTCGATGTCATAGGTCAGTTCGGCGTAGGCTTCTACTCCGCGTTCATGGTAGCGAAGAAAGTGGATGTCCTCACGAAGAAGTACGGGGAGGAGAACGCTTATCTCTGGTCCAGCGAAGGCGTTGACGGCTACACCGTTACCGAAGCCGAAAAGGATACCAACGGCACGGTTATAACGCTCTACATCAAGGACAAGACAGAAGACGAGGATTACGACGAGTTCCTGCAGGAATACAAGCTCCGCAGTCTCGTAAAGCGCTATTCCGACTATATCCGCTACCCGATAAAAATGGAGACCACACACCGCAAGCCCGTTGAAGGCAAGGAAGGCGAATACGAGGATGAGAAGACCATAGAGACTCTCAACAGCATGGTGCCGATCTGGAAGAAGTCCAAGCAGGAACTTACCGACGAGCAGTACAACGAGTACTATAAGGAAAAGTTCATGGACTATGTTGATCCGCTGCTCCATATACACTCCAAGACCGAGGGCAACGCCACATACAATGCACTGCTCTTTATCCCGAAAAAGGCTCCCTTCGATTTCTATACAAAGGAATACGAAAAGGGCTTACAGCTTTATTCCAGCGGTGTCATGATAATGGACAAGTGCGCGGATCTGCTGCCGGATTATTTCAGCTTCGTGCGTGGACTTGTTGACAGCGAGGATCTCTCTCTCAACATCTCCCGTGAGATGCTCCAGCACGACAGACAGCTCAAGCTCATCGAGAAGAGCCTCGAGCGTACCATAAAGAACGAGCTGAAAAAGCTGCTCAACAACGACCGCGAGAAGTACGAGGAATTCTGGAAGAACTTCGGCCTCCAGATCAAGTACGGCCTGTACAGCTCCTACGGTATGCAGAAGGAGTTCCTGCAGGATCTGCTCCTGTTCACCTCCAGCGCGGAAAAGAAATACACCACTCTTGAAGAGTATGTCACCCGCATGAAGGAAGGACAGGAAGCTATATACTTTGCAGCCGGCGAAAGTGTCGCAAAGCTCGACAGCCTGCCTCAGACCGAAATGCTCAAGGACAAGGGCTATGAGATCCTCTACCTCACCGACAGCGTGGACGAGTTCATCATCAAGATGCTCGTTGACTACGACGGAAAGGAATTCAAGTCGATACAGTCCTCCGACGCGGATTTCGAGACCGAAGAAGAGAAGAAGGAAAAGAAGGAAAAGGCAGAGCAGAACAAAGACCTGCTCGCAGAGATGAAAAAGGCTCTCGCCGGAAAGTGCGCAGACGTGCGCCTCTCCGCAAAGCTGCGTTCTCACCCGGTATGCCTCACCTCCGACAGCGATGTGTCGCTTGAAATGGAGAAAGTGCTCGGCGCTATGCCCGGCAGCGAGATGAAGCCCAAGGCTGACCGCGTTCTTGAAATAAACGGCGATCATCCGATCTTCGAAAAGCTGCAGTTCCTCTTCGATAACGATAAGGAAAAGCTCGCTGCTTACGCCGATATCCTCTACGATCAGGCGCTCCTCATCGAAGGCCTCGATATCGACGACCCCGTCGCTTATTGCAATAAGATCTGCGACCTTATGATTAAGTAATCGCTCCGCTCGAGATGTGCCTTTTTTAGAAGTCGCTCCGCTTGAGTTTTTTGGCCTACGCGGCCGGCGCCAGCGTGACGCTGGACCCTATCGCTTCGCCTTGCAGCGGGGGTAGGTACTACGCCTTTTCTCAGACTCCGAAAGGTGAAACCGAAGGGGTTTGGGGCACCGCACGATGCGGTGACTGACCGCCCAAAAGCGCGCACGGACGCGCGCAGCCAAGCGGTCAAAGGCGACCGGAAAGCCTCCAAAAGCGCAGAACCGAAGGGGCGCGGGGGCGAACGGAAAGTCCCCGCGTCGACACGCAGAAAATAACAGATAATAGCAAACTTATGGGAAAGGAAATACTATGACCGACAAAGAACTCTTTTCAATGATCGACCACACACTGCTCGCACCAACAGCAACATTGCAGCAGATAAGAATACTCTGCATAGAAGCCCTCGATCATAAGTGTGCAAGCGTATGCATACCGCCGTGCTATATCAGTAAGGTACACGACGAGTTTCCCGAGCTCAATATCTGCACGGTCATAGGTTTTCCGCTGGGCTATGAGTGTACCCGCGCCAAGATCGCCGAGACCGAACAGGCCATAGCCGACGGCGCCAATGAAATAGATATGGTAGTGAATATCACAGATGTCAAGAACCGTGATTTTGATAAGGTCATGGAAGAGATCTCCGCAATAAAGAAAGCCTGCGGGAACCATATCCTGAAAGTCATCATAGAGACCTGCTACCTGAACACCGACGAGAAAATAATGCTCTGCCACGCCGTCACCACTGCGGGAGCCGATTTCATCAAGACCTCCACAGGCTTCGGCACCGGCGGAGCAACCGCCGAGGATATAAAACTCTTCGCGGAGAACGTAGGCAGAAACGTGAAGATCAAAGCCGCCGGCGGCATAAAATCACGCGAGGATATGGAGCTCTTCGCAAGCCTCGGAGCCTCACGGCTCGGTACAAGCTCCGGCGTGAAGATACTCTCCGCAAAGAAGAAATAAAACAGCTCACTGTAAGCCCGTTATTCTTATAACGGGTTTACTTTTTTGTGATTATACACTATAAGCGCGGAGCCCGCGCACCCGATATTTTCTCCGGTCATTTTTCAGTACACAAAGTTTCCTCTCCCATTGCATTATTCTTCTTTATGTGGTATAATAAGAAAAAAAACACAAGGAGCGGTAACAAATGACCAGACGAGTATTTCTTATAGTCCTCGACAGCTTCGGTATTGGTGAGATGCCCGACGCCGCTGATTTCGGCGATGAGGGAAGCAACACACTGAAAGCCTGCTGGAATACCGGAAAACTTAACGTACCCAATATGCGCAGGCTCGGGCTCTTCAACCTCGACGGCGTGGATTACGGCGAGCCCTGCGATCTTGACCAGGAGAACGGAACATTCGCGCGGCTGTCCGAACTCTCAAAGGGCAAGGATACCACCACCGGTCACTGGGAAATGATGGGCGTTGTTTCCGAAAAGCCTTTCCCCACCTATCCGGAAGGCTTCCCGCCGGAAATAATAACGGAATTCGAGAAAAAGACCGGCCGCAGAGTGCTCTGCAACAAGCCCTACTCCGGTACAAGCGTCATAGCCGACTATGGCGAGGAGCATTTAAGGACCGGAGCACTGATAGTCTATACTTCGGCAGACAGTGTGTTCCAGATAGCTGCCCACGAGGATATCGTTCCTGTGGAGGAGCTGTACCGTTACTGTGAGATCGCCCGCGGAATGCTCAAAGGCGAGCACGCCGTCGGACGAGTGATCGCCCGTCCGTTCACCGGAAAACATCCGTTCACACGCACCCCGCGCAGGCATGATTTTTCGCTGAAGCCTCCGCACAAGACCGTTCTCGATGATATCAGCGAGGCCGGTCTTACCTGCTACGGCGTAGGCAAGATAAATGATATCTTCGCAGGTGCCGGGCTTAACGGTTTCGTGCGCACCGAGAGCAACGCCGACGGAATGAAAAAGACGGCCGCCTTCGCGGAGAAGGACTGGGAGGGTCTGTGTTTCGTAAACCTGGTGGATTTCGATATGCTCTACGGCCACCGCAACGACGTAATGGGCTACACCAACGCACTGAACGAGTTCGACGCATGGCTCGGGGATTTCCTCACAACCCTCCGTGACGGCGACTCAGTGCTCATCACAGGTGACCACGGCTGTGACCCGTCCACGTCTTCCACCGATCATTCACGCGAGTATGTGCCGCTTCTCAAATACGGACATCAGGGATTTCCAAAGTTCTCCGGCACCCTCGCCGGCTTCGATAACATCGGGAAGATGATAAAAGAATACTTCTCGTTATAATTTAACAGAAAAGAGACCGAAAATGCCATTTTTACCTATTACACGGGAAAACGACGAAATATTTGACTACATCTGCATAACGGGCGACGCCTATGTCGATCACCCGAGCTTCGGGATAGCGATAATCTCGCGTCTTCTGGAGAGTTTCGGCTGCAAGGTCGGCATCATAGCTCAGCCTGTGAGCGACAAGGACTTCACACGGCTTGGCGAGCCCCGCTATGCCTTCATGGTAACGGGCGGCAACATCGACTCAATGGTCTCGAACTATACCGTTGCCCTCAAAAAACGGAACGACGACGCTTACAGCGCAGGCGGCAAGGGCGGCAGACGCCCCGACAGAGCGGTCACGGTCTACTGCCGGACGCTGAAACGGCTGTTCCCCGATGCCCAGATAGCCATAGGCGGTCTTGAAGCCTCGCTGCGCAGATTTGCGCACTACGACTACTGGGACGACTGCGTAATGCAGTCTGTACTTGTGGACAGCGGAGCAGACCTGCTGATGTACGGCATGGGAGAGCTCACCGTTACGGAGATACATAACCGGTTCAAAGCGGGCGACCGTCTGCGTGATATGCGGGACATACGAGGTACCTGCTACCTCTGCGAGCCGAAGGACACGCCGATAGGTGCAGTGCAGTGTGATTCCTTCGAGATAGTCCGCGACAACAAGAAAGCTTACGCCAAAGCCTGCCGCAGGCAGTACGACGAGCAGGACGAGGTTTACGGGCGTACAATAGTCCAGCGCCACGGCGACGTGATGCTGGTACAGAACCCTCCGCAGCGCAGCCTGACACAGTCGGAGTTTGACCGCGCTTATGAGCTGCCGTATATGAGGACATATCACCCGTGCTATGAAAAGGAAGGCGGCGTGCCTTCGATCAAGGAAGTCGAGTTCTCGATCACCCACAACCGCGGCTGCTTCGGATTCTGCAATTTCTGCTCCATCGCTCTGCATCAGGGGCGCCGCATACAGACGCGCAGCGAGGAATCCATACTGAACGAAGCCCGGGAGCTGGCCGCTTCGCCTGGATTCAAGGGCTACATCCACGACGTGGGCGGCCCCACTGCCGATTTCCGTCACCCGTCCTGTGACAAACAGCTTACGAACGGGCTGTGCAAGGGCAGAAAATGTCTTGCTCCGAAGCCCTGCCCCAACCTTAAGACCGACCACACCGAATATCTCGGTATACTTCGGAAAATGCGTGCGATAAAAGGCGTAAAGCGCGTGTTCATACGTTCCGGCATACGATATGATTATCTGATAAACGACCCGGACGACACGTTCATGCGGGAACTTATAGCGAACCACGTCAGCGGTCAGCTTAAAGTAGCCCCGGAACACGCATCGAACAAGGTGCTTGATTATATGGGCAAACCCCATATAGAACTGTATGAGAAGTTTGAGAAGAAATTCTACGACATAACCAAGGGAATGGGCAAGGAGCAGTACCTTGTTCCGTACCTGATGTCCTCGCACCCGGGCTGTACGCTGTCGGACGCTGTTGATCTGGCCGTATTCCTCAAAAAGCACAATATCCGCCCGGAGCAGGTTCAGGACTTCTACCCCACTCCCGGCACGATCTCCACAGCAATGTTCTACACCGGACTTGACCCCTACACTCTGGAGCCGGTATATGTTCCGCGAAAACCCGAAGAAAAGAAGCTCCAGCGTGCCCTGCTCCAGTATTACAAGAAAGAAAACCGCGAGCTTGTGGAAAAAGCGCTGATAATGACAAACAGAAAGAATCTGATCGGCAGCGGTCCGGACTGCCTTATCCCGGCAGCGCAGCAGCCGCATCAGAGAAAACAGCCCCACCGTGCTCCCGTGCAGCAGCAGAACGGCAGAAAGGGGAAGAAACACAGATGAACGAACTGTCAGAACGGTTCAGAGAGCAGCTGAAAGCCGCCGCATCGGACGAAAAGTACCGCAAGATGCAGACACACATAATCCCCACAGTTCCGGAGGACAGCATAATCGGCGTGAGAGTGCCGGATATCCGTAAGATCGCTGCCGCATACAAAGGCGTGGACGTTACCGGATTTCTTGACGAACTGCCGCACCGTTACATGGAAGAAAACTATCTTCATGCGTTCTTCATTGCCGCGATAAAAGATTTTGACGAATGTATGGAGCGCACAGAAACATTCCTGCCTTACATCGACAACTGGGCAGTCTGCGACAGCTTTTCGCCCAAAGTGTTTGAAAAGCACAGACCGGAGCTGCTCGAAAAGATACGGGAATGGCATAGAAGCAGTCATACATATACTATACGTTTCGGAACAGGATGCCTGATGCGGTGGTATCTTGACGGCGCATTCGAACCGCGGTTCCTGGATATGGCAGCCGCCGTGCGCTCGGATGAGTATTATGTCAATATGATGACCGCATGGTTCTTCGCAACAGCCCTGGCGAAGCAGTATGAGAGCACCCTGCCATACATCACGGAACGCAAGCTCGACAAATGGACCCACAACAAGGCGATCCGGAAAGCGATAGAAAGCTACCGCGTTACGGACGAGCACAAAGCGACGTTACGGAAATTAACAATAACAGGCGGCTGAAAAATGTCCTGCATCTGATACGGACAGCTCCGCCCTGCTCACGTTTAAGTAATACCCATTCATATAAACTTTTAACGGGCAAAAATAACAACTGCTCCTTTCAAACGGGAAAGGAGCAGTTTTTCTTTATTTTATCTTTTGTTCTACATTTTTAATTGAACAGGCTTCTTATGATGCGGGAGTAAATCTTACCCACTCATACTCTGCCGTAAGCGGAACATTGGCATCATTGAATGCATTGAGCCAGCCGTCCACACCGGTTCCGCACCATGCGTTTGCCATGATCTTGCCGGGAGTTACGGGAATACGCTTTTCGGCCTTGTGAACTTCCTTGCCGTCAACGTACCAGATTATGCTGTCTTCCTTCCATTCAAAAGCATAGGTATGGAACTCCGTGGAAGCATCGAAACCGAGGTCATGGATATACTCGTGGCCGCCTTTACCGTCGGTGAAGTAGTTGAACTGTACTATCGTAGTATCCTTGCCGAGGAACTCTATATCTATCTCGTCCCAGGGGTTGCTGTCGGAGGGGCCTGTGTAGGTGAAGAATGAGGAAACTACGCCGTCATTCTTTATGGGCTTCATGCTTACTTCATAAAGTCCGTAGCCGTAGAAATCCTTGCTTCTGAACTCGCCGCCGGAATAAGGTATTCCCTTTTTCGGGCTGGGATCGTTATCGATGATGAGCTGCATCTTTCCGTCGTTGAACGTTACATTGGATGCGTACCATGTTACATTGAACATACTGCCGTTTGTCCAGCCGTCCGAAGCCTCGAAGCCGGAAGGCATTCCTCCGGACAGGTCTGCGTAGGTCGAGCCGTCATCGGGTACTTTCTCAACTGCGGGAGCCTCGGTGGTCGTCTCTGCCGGTGCCGCAGTTGTCACCGCCGGTGTTGCTGCGGGAGCGCTGTTTCCGCAGGAACAGAGCATGAGGGAAGCAGCTAAAAGGGCTATAAGACTGTATTTTGTTCTCATAATGGTGTACCTCCGTTTTTTGTATTGTTTCAGTTTGGTTTCACTTTCGTTTCATTTTCGTTACATTCATTATATCACGTTTGCCCGGAAAAGCAATATCAGGATTTTATTTTATATATCATTTTTTTAATATTTTGATGTTAATTTTACGACATAAAGAGCAATTTTCCGATATCGCAGAAGTGCTTGTATGCGCTATAATGAAACTACCGGAAAACGAATACAATTTTGCTGTGAAAGGAACTGATATTATGAAAGATTTTGCAGGATTCAGAAAAGGTATAGACCTCGGCGGCTGGCTGTCCCAGTGTGATTACAGCAAGGAGCGCCTTGAAGGCTTCATCGTCGAGAGCGACATAAACACCATAGCATCGTGGGGGGCGGATCATGTGCGTCTTCCTATCGACTTCAACATTCTTGAAGATGACAAGGGCGGCTACCTCGAAAGCGGCTTCGGCTATATCAGAAAAGCAGTCGATATGTGCAGAGCGCACGGTCTCAATATTATAATAGACCTGCACAAGACGGCGGGTTTCTCCTTCGACAAGGGTGAGCAGGAAACCGGCTTCTTCGAGAGCGAAGCTCTCCAGGAACGATTTTATAAGCTCTGGGAAGAGATAGCGAAGCGTTTCGCCTATGATCCTGTACATATCGCTTTTGAGCTGCTCAACGAAGTTACCGATCAGTCTTTCAGCCCTATATGGAATAAAGTCGCAGCAAAGTGCATAAAACGCATCAGAGCCATTGCTCCCGATACAGTTATACTTGTGGGCAGCTACTGGAACAACAGTGTAAGCTCCGTGAAGGATCTCGATCCGCCCGCAGATGACAGGATCGTCTACAACTTTCACTGCTATGACCCCATTCAGTTCACACATCAGCATGCTTACTGGGTAGACCCGGAACAGTTCGATGTAAGCAAGGATATGACCTACGCCGAGAGCGGCGCTACTCCCGAATACTTCGAGAACCTGTTCGCGGAAGCAATAAAGAAAGCTGAGGAAAACAACACCGTTCTCTACTGCGGCGAATACGGCGTCATCAACAAGTGCTCCCCCGAAGAGACCGTTGCCTGGTACAAGGCGATCAACTCTGTATTCGTGAAGCACAACATCGGCCGCTGCGCATGGAGCTACAAGGAAATGGATTTCGGCATCTCCGACAAGCGCATGGGCGGCGTAAGAGAAGAGCTTTTAAAATACATCTGAAAAACACTTGAAATCTTCATAGTTTTATGTTATAATATGCCGGTAGGTGTCGGATGACGCCTGCCGGAATTTTTTTGAAACGGAGAAAAAAGTTATGAAGAGATACATAGACATACTGCTGCGGGCATTTCTGACAGGCATTCTGATAGCTATCGGCGGAATAGTAAATCTTTCCTGTGACGTCAAGTACGTCGGTGCCTTCCTGTTCGGAACGGGACTGTTCACGATACTTGCCTTCGGCTGGGCGCTGTACACCGGCAAGGTGGGCTACGCAGTTGAGAATAAACCCTCTTACCTGATCGACCTTGTGGTCATATGGGTCGGCAACTTCATCGGAACTCTGGCCACCGGTCTTGTGATACAGCTCACGCGTGTAGGAGCCGCGATATCCGAAAAGGCTGCAGGCCTCTGCACCGTCAAGCTGAACGACAACCTTATCAGCATATTCGTACTTTCGGTATTCTGCGGAATGCTGATGTTCATAGCCGCGGACGGATATAAGACCCTCACCAATCCCGTGGCGCAGGTGCTTGCGATATTCCTGCCGGTCATGGTGTTCATACTCAGCGGCTTTGAGCACTGTGTGGCAAATATGTTCTACTTTTCCGCCGCCAATATGTGGAACCCCGATTCAGCGCTCTATATGCTCGTAATGACGTTGGGCAACTCTGCGGGCGGAATGCTGATACCGCTTGTGAGAAAGGGCTTCATGAAACAGAAATAAGCGTATTGAAACATCATTCTCAAATAAAAATCTGCTCCTCTTAACTTACAAAAGGAGCAGATTTTTTTGTTTAATAACGTGTGATTAATGTTTTCCCGGGTCCGAAGCGTCAGCGGACAAATTGCGCAAGCGCTTTACAGAGCGCAGCCGCCCCACTCGACAAGAGTAAAGCCGTTACGCTCATAGTGCGGGAGGGTCTGTGCGGATATAGCTACGGGCTCGTCACTTGCAGAGAACGTCATGAACACGCGGATGCTCGCTGCAGGAGCAGGCGAAACTTCCAGAGGAACGCCTGCGGCATAATCCGCGGTGTGCAGCGTTATCACGTTGTAGGGGTTGTTCTGCATCTGCGGCAGCCAGTAGATGATGAATTCGTTGGCTTCGCGGGCTGTGAGTCCTATGTACATCAGCTTTTCGCGCAGGAAGGCCGCCGTGTCTTCGCCGCGGACGCAGAAGCCCTCGCTCATATTGAGCCTTACCGCTCCGGTGCCTTCCCAGTAGAGGCAGTAGTATTCGTCGCCGTTCTCGTCATACAGCGTACCGTCCGGCATGGCTGTCACTTTCCAGCCCTCGCCGTACTCCGGATAGGTGCAAGTGAGTTCGCCGTCCTCGGGGAGCCGTACCCTGACGGAAACGTCGGTCTGTTCCTCGGGATAGAGGTAGATGACCGGCTTCGCATAAGCACCGAGGAACCAGAAATAGTGATCTACTCCGGGAGTTCCTCCGTAATAGAAATCGTCCACGAGATATGCAAGCTTGTGGGCAAGCTCGCGTTCTGTGAGATCATAGCGCACTATTTCAGAAACGTTGCTGAATTCACCCAGCCAGCCGCTGTACAGCGGATAAGTTGCTTTCAGCCTGTTGTTCGCGTAGTCGGCACGGGCAAATCCGAACAGCTCCCAAAGACCAAAGGTGGCGTTGATCCCGTTCCATTCAAGGTATTCCCAGTCCTCCGCGGCATCGGGTTCGTCCCAGGCATAGGGATTTTTTCCCATTGTGACTTTCGGGACAATCTTTTCACCGAAGTAGAAATAATCAGGTTTTTCGGGGTCGCTGCTCTCCGCAGACGTAAAGAGGTCGTGCTTTATCAGCCTGCCTCCCTCAAATGTGCAGAGATAGTCGTTGTCATCATAGCCGTTCAGATACCACGCTGGCGTACCGTCCGGCAGCTCCGAAAGCCCGATAAAGCCAAGAGCGTTGTCCGCGCTCATGTGCTTCAGCTCGATGCTGTCCGAAAACAGGAGACGATCTCCCTCAACAGTATATACCGAAAGCACATTCTTTGCAAGATAGAGAGATTCCTTCAGGTCGCCTTCCAGCTCGGAAACAAGTACTTCGGGTCTGCCGTCATAATCAAGATCAAGCAGGACTATTCCCGCCGTCGTGTCGTTGATGAGGCTGTCCTTGTTGTTCAGCAGCGCATCATAGACCGCCTGCATGGCCGGATCCTTGTCTCCGGAGGATATTACCGCGTCATTGGCGGAAATGTTGTAATCAGCGATGTCATCGAACGTGTCGATTATCTCGATATCCGCTATCGTGCAGGTGTTTTCGGATATGCTGCCGTAGGACTTCGCGCAGCTCACGTCCATCAGTACCACCTTTGCGTAGGCGTAGGCATCGGTATCGAGGGAAAGACCCTCAACAGGCACCGCATAGAACAGCAGCGAGTCGGAGAACACGCTCCTTTTGCCGAAGCGGTAGATGTATTCGGAATCCCTGAACATCGGCAGGCCGTACATATACTCCGGGTCAATGAGCACCGAAATGCCGCCTTCCTTCTCACATACGAAAGCGTTCACGGTAACGGGGTCGGAGGTATGCCAGCCGACACGCAGGTCATTGAACTCCGAATATCTGCGCACTTCCTCATTTTTTACAGGGTCGTAATATTCGGGCTTCACCGCGTCAACCGTCGTAAGCGTGACTGTCGGATCGTCCCACTGTATGGAATACGCCGACGGAAATTCACCGGCTTTTACGATATTCTCGCCGCCTATACGCCGGGAGACATGCTCCTTGTCGCTCTCCGAGAATGCGCAGGTCGAAGCGCGAACATAGATATCCGCGGCGGACGCAGAGATAACGAGGTTCTCTCTGCCCCCCTCATTTTCCGTAATGCGGCTGGTGCTGTCATCAAGTGTGTACCTGAAAAACATACGCTTGTCCGATTCGGCAGCACCGTAACTTGTCAGCCCGTACTCCAGAAACTCATCTGTAATGAGTTCGGCGTCCTGGTCGATGTGAACATTGCTGGTCAGCTTTGCGTTGTATTTCAGATCGTCGTTGGCTATCGCGGCTATGCTGACGGGTATACGGGGCTTTTCGGGCTCCGCAGTTGTCGTTGTTGTGGTCCCGGCGGTCGTTGTCGTCGCTGCTGCCGCTGTCGTATCGGACACGGCTGCCGTAGTCTCCGCAGGCGCTGTGGTGCTCAGCGATTCTGCGGCCGTTGTAGTCCCGGCGGGCTTGCCGCTCTCCGTGCAGCCCGACATTATCAGCGCCGCGCAGAGTGCCGGTATGATAAGTTTTCTGTATTTATTCACGATATTCCTCCTCCGTAATATAACGTTACTTTATTAATGTCTGCTCATCAACCGCGAACAGGCTTCATAGCGCAGCTTGAATCCTGTTCGTGGTTGCAAAAGTGCAAGGAAAATCCAAAAATAATCAAATTTTTCTTGCACTTTTGTCCGACCGTAGGTCGGAATGAGCT
>JAEEGL011407927.1_pt1 | contig 18172 bp, 4 predicted proteins | sample 9134231 | NCBI WGS metagenome assembly JAEEGL01 (sample SAMN16246548, study PRJNA631951) | gut metagenome | biome: gut microbiome; feature: rumen; material: fiber-attached | host: Bos | place: Iran: Karaj | collected 2018-10 | reverse complement strand
GGTTCTTCCAGATTAACATCAAGGCCGATGCCTTGAGAGACGTGAAGTACGAGAAGCGCCAAAGCTACCAGGAGAACCAGGGATACTTTTCTTATTAACGACCCCTAAAGAAGATTATGGAAAACTCTAAACTATACTACTCTATCGGCGAAGTGGCCACAATGTTGGATGTGGCTCCGTCGGTATTGCGCTTTTGGGAGACGGAGTTCGATTGCATCCGTCCTACGAAGAACCGTCGTGGTACCCGCAGCTATACAGCTCACGACATCGAACTCCTGCGCCGCATCCATTATCTCACCCGTGAGTGCGGCTACACCCTCGAAGGGGCTCGTGACCAATTACGCCAAAGACCTGTAGAGGATCCCAAGATGGAGGTCATAAACAACTTGCAGGAAATGAGAAAGTTCCTTGTCGAGTTGAAGGAGACTCTGTAAGCTATACCAACTTTACTTCTTCAAAAAGAGCCCATTACAAAACCCACACTTTCACAAACCCTTCCCAACTCTCACTAAATCAAGAGAAAAGTAAGGGTATAGTAAGAGGGGAGTAAGAGTTGAGTAAGACTTATGCACTTAATGGTCTGAAAATCAGATCCCGTTTTTTGAGGTTATGTTAAGTAGAATTCTAAAAGGTTACTTCGCCGGGCGGAAGCGCTTAGCCACTATGTAATCGCCGAGGACAGGAGGGACGTCGGTCCAGTTGCTTCCGTCGACAGGGATATGGCTGTTGAGATTAGCAAGGAGCATACTCAGGGCACTCGACGATGTGGAAATAGTGGTGATGGAGGCCTGGCTGGCGCCTCCAACCAGGTAGCAGGGAGCCGTGCCGACACCGAGGGCGTCGTCGAGGGTGCTGCCGCTGAGGGTAGTGGAGCCATAGAAGTGATTCGTATAATCCTCGTAGGAGTAGCTGTTTCTTACATTACCTCCCGTTAAACTGGCGACGAAGCCCGCCAGGGTGGCACCGTAACCGCTGATGGATATCTGATGGACGAAACTGTTTTCCACGCTACCGCCGCTGAGGTTGGCCACGAGACCGCCTCCCAGACGGGTACTGGAACTCGAAGTGACGATGATGTTGGCATTGGAATTGTTGACGTAGCAGTTGACGACCCTTCCGCCACTAAGGTTACGGATGATGCCACCTACCTGATAGCCCTGCAAGGGACCTGCCTGCCAGCAGTAGTTCACCGTACCGCCACTGACACTGTTAATGATACCGCCGACGGTGGCAGAGGTGGCGATAGCGCCGCTGTTGTAGCAGTGTTTCACTTCGCTGGAGGAGCCGGTGTTGTTATAAACGATGCCACCCCAATCGGCAGTGCTGCCGGTGATGGTGGCTGCGAAGTAGCAATCCATTACGGTACCTTGGTTGTTGTAGCAGATACCCCCAATCTGCGAAGCAGAGAAGGTCAGGGTGCCAGTGACATAGCTTTCGCTGATGGTGCCGTTGTTGTGGAGACAGATGCCTGCCAAATGGCTGCTGGAAGTCGACAGGTTGGCTTTGCATTCACAGCCCATGATGAGGGCACCAGCCATATTCTGAGCCGCGATGCCAGCGATGTCGGCATAGGGGGCGGAAATCACGCCAGAGACCGTGGAGTTGTCGATTCTGCAGTTGATTATCTCACCACGGTTGATATTGCAGAAGGGCGAGACACCTTCTGAGCTGCTGGTGAGGATGTTGCCATTACTTTTGACGGTAAGTCCGGAGACATGTCCCGTGCTGCTGATATCTTGGAAGAGTGGGATATTGCTGTTGTTGGTGATGCCAGGATGGGAGGGGGCGTGGGAGGCATCGGAGAAGTGGCCCACGAAATTATTGATGGAGGAAGAGTGCCAGTTGGCGGAGGTGAGGATGATATCGGAGCGCATAAGAGTGATATAGGTGTCTTCGGTGATAGGCTGGCCGTTGATTTTACGTTCGGTGCTGTTATAGCAGCTGCGGAGATAGAGCAGGTCGTCGATGGTGTAGACCTTGAAGGGGCGCTCCTGGGTACCGTGGCCGGACAATCCGTAGGAGATACTGGTAGCGTCGTTCCAGTCGGTGACCCCCAGAGCGTTCATGTTGGTGAGGCCGTTACGGCGAACGGGGACCGAGAAGCGCTTGGTGAAGCTCTTCGGGGTGCCGCCGACAGTGGCATTGACTGTCATCTCAAGATGATAGTTGGAAGTGCCCGTAGCCGACATAGCGGGGAGGACAAGGTAGAACGTCTTGAGGGCATCGCTGGCGAAGGTGAGACCGCTTCCGAAGGTGAGGGTAACGGTATAGCAACTGTCTTCAACTCCGGCGGAACTCTCGAGGTAGGGGAAGTTGGTCTTGTAGCCTTTCACCTTGAAGGGGCCGCAGAGCTGGCGGCAGGGGCTGTCGTTGAGGGCATGGATGGAGATGGAGGTAACGGTGGAGGAGGCGGCTGTGGCGTTGAAGAGTTCCAGACGCACAATACCAGCGAGGGCGTGGAAGTCGAGATTGCGGGGAGTGTCGTTTGTGTCGACATACTCTCCACCATACCAAGCCACCAGGGGGAACACCTGTTTGGCGAAGGTGATATCCTCCTTCTCATCGGGGCGACGCGGCTGGGTCTTACAGAGATCGATAACGGGATTGGTGAAATCGGGATTGCTGTTGCTGCCGCTGCCGCGGATGACATTCTTGGGATTGTAGGGGTGCATGCCGAGGAAATACTTGGAAGCCTCGGGCAGTTCGGCGATAAAGACGCCGTTGAAATCCTCGTAGAGGTCGCCTGGAGTAGTGCGCACGAGGGTTCCGAGTGCGTGAGTCGTCGTCGTCAGGTTGCTGCCGATGCTAATCACATCAAGCACCTCCCAATAGATCCATTCCTCGTTTTCGAGATATACCTTTGTATCGGTATCGCCATTCTGGAGGGCTTCCACCCTGGCATAGAACTGGATGCTCTGGAGTTTTCCTTCACCCAGATCTTCCTTCTCGCAGGCCGTCGCCAGCAGCAGCAGTCCCATCATGCACAGCCTCTGGAGTGCCAGCTTCCAGCCAGCATAATATTTGAGATATCTCATTTTCAATTCTCTGTTTTTTTTATTCTTTTGAAATAACCTATAACCTTTTATTCCCACAGTCCTGTGGTCCACTCGCCGTCGGAGCCCGTATATTCCGACACCTCGTCGGCGGCTCGCAGAGTCTGGTGGTCGTCTCCCTCGATGAGGAGATGGTCCTTGTACAATGCCACAGTGGCCGCATAGCCCTTTTCAGGGCTATAGCTATAGGCCTCCAGCATGGGTTTTACATATCGTTTTTTCATCTTTAGTTCTTTTTGCCGGCAGGATGCCGGCGCTACATTTTTATCTTTCTTTGATTACTTTCTGTATCAGCACCGTCTTCGGCGAGTGGACACGAACGAAATAGACTCCCGATACGTACTTAGTCATATCGATGGTTATCTTGTCGCGTCCGGCGGCGTCATAGTCCTGCAGTCGGCGGCCTTCGTTGTCGTAGACCTCCAAATGCGTCATTCCTTCAGCCTCCACGTTGACAATACTGGTGGTGGGGTTAGGATAGACGTTGACGTTGAACTCGGTCTCCACCAACGGCGGCTCATCCGGTGAACCGGTGAAGGTGAGGGTGAGGGTGACGATACTGTCGCATCCGAAGGCTGTCGTCAGGGTGTCGTGCAGCGTGATGCTGGCACGTCCTTCTGTGCCGATAGTCTGGTCAAGCATGCGGAGTTCGTCGGCACCGATATAGAATCCATAGCCACGGTAATCGCTGCCATATTCCACGGTGTCGCTCACCTGTGTGTGGGTGCCGTAGTGGAGATGGATGGTGGCGGTAACACTGCTGTCGACCATCTCTACATAGTCGACGATACGTGTCGTCACCACGGTGTCGCGGGTATAGGTGACACCGTCGAGCACCACCTCTTCGCAGCCTTCCATAACGGTACTGGCTTCCACCGGTATCATGTCGGGTTCGCCGAAGATGGGATAACCGTTGTTGACACTCTCGAGGTCGCTGCGCCAGGTCTTGAAGTGTCCTCCGTCGGCGTTATGCTGACGCACCCAGCGGTTCAGGGCACGGGTGAGGTTGTCGACTCCGAGAATCTTCTTGTCGAGAATCACACGGTTGCCGGCTCCTTCAAATCCCGAACCATTGCTGACCATACCGCCCATCTGGCGGCCTACGCTCTTCGTAGCGGTACCGTGTGCGGCGAAATTGTCTTCAGCTCTCGTACCGGATTCCATCACAGCGGTTACGCTACCGCCTGTCTCACTGCCGCTCACGCTGCCGTAGACGTAGTTGTTCATGATGTCGGTGTTAGCGGCATGTCCCGCTATACCGCCGATACGCTGGGCTCTACTGTCACCGTCGATATGGACGTAGTTGTTGGCTATCAACGAACGTCCGTCATTGCGCTTACGTCCGTGTGCATGGTGACGACTGTTGTCGGCCAGTCGACGGCTGCTGTAGCCTTCGGGAGTAAAACTGCTGTCCCTCGGCGCTATCTCCACATTACCAGATATCCACTGTCCACTGCAGGTGGAATAGAGGCCTACCATGTACGAGGTGGCGATGGGAGTGCTCAGAACGAAGTTGTAGCCGTTCTGCCCGTCGAAGATGTTCACACGTGCCGTAGTGGCGTTGTCGGCATTCCAAGAGGTACCGATGCAGTAGCCTATCGTCACCATCTCGTTGTCCTCCTCGAGGAGTTCTCCGCCCCAACTGGCATGGAGCATCTGACGGCCGTCGTCGTTGGACACTACGACTCCCTCTACCCAGTATTCCGGACACGGGATGTAGTTCTCACAGGAGACATAGGTAGTCGCCATACTCGTTGCACTCTCGGAACAATCGGCCTTCACGGCAATGGTGTAACCATGGATGGAGGTATCAAAGGGGACAGGGATATTGAGGACCACGCTGTTGCCGTCAACATCCACCCAAGTGGCGGGGAAGTCGGCACTTTCGTACCAGCTCTCACCACTGCAGTAGCTCACCATCACGTCGTCGTCGCTCGACTGCCAACTGACGCTGACAGTGTATGTAGCGCTGACGGCTCCGGCAGCACTCGGCTCTTCGTTAATACCGGTGATAGCGGCACGCAGGTTGGTGGGACGGCAGTTGTCCTCCACTTCTTCGCCACTCTCGCTGCCCGTCACACCGCCCACATACAGACCACTCATGTAGTCTTTCACATATGCCGAGTTGTTCGTGATGTTGTTCACCGTACCCTTACCAGTGATACCGCCGCTGTGGACCGCATTGCCGGTGTATTTGGCTTCCGACACACTGTTCTTGATTTCGCTCTGCAACGCGTCTCCCACGATACCGCCACTCACATAGTTGGTAGTGAGGATGGGGAGTCGCGACGCACTGCTACCCACCACAGCGCAGTTGTCTACGGTGGACTCGCTCGACTGAGCTGCCAGACCGCCCACATACTGGCCACCACGCACCAAGATATCCTGCAACTCTATGCCACTACAGGAGGCCGACTCCAGGAGGCCGAAGAAGCCTACATAGTTCATGTCGGGCTCGTTCAGGATGATGTTGCTGATGATGACACGGTCGTCTCCCGTCAGCGGCGTCGTCGAACCTTCCGCCTCACTCACACCCATCAGTCGGCCACGGAAGCCGTACTGCCGCGTTCCTATGGGCGTCCAGAGGAACTGTCGCATGTCATAGGGAGTGTTTGCAGCGTCTTTCTTGTGCAGGTAGACGGTGTTGAACTGGAACGGGCGTGCCTGCTCACCGTTCAGACCGTTCACCACGGAAATGAACCATGCCAGTCCGTTTTCATTATAGATATGTACGTCGCCGTTGTAGGTGGTCACATAACCCGCCAGGGTGGTGTTCTCCGAGCCCGTGCCGTAATAGTGCTTGTAGCTCGCCACATTGGTGGGACGGGAGGTATAGTTATACCCCTCATAGATGGTTGCACCGCCTCTCACAGAGGTGTTGATGACCTCTGTCCAGTAGTCGTTGGTGCCGTAGTAGGCTATCACCTCGGCGTCGTACGACGGGACCACATAGGTGGCGGGGTTCTCGTTGAAGGGGGCGAAATTCCACATCAGGAAAGTGTAGCCCGCCAGGTTGGCTTGCGTCTTCAGGTGTATCACGTCGCCCTCACAGAAGAGCACGTTAGCTAGGTCGTTGCGGTGCTCCTCGTCGATATACTGGTAGAGCTGGTAGTCGCCGTCCACAGTGGCAATGATGCGGCCTGCCGACGGGTCGGCAAAGATGACGGGGGTAATCTTGATGGCTTTGTAGTAACGGTCACCGACAGCCTTCTTGCGGTTTGCGGCAACATACGAGACGGTATCCGCCCAGCCGTTGGGGCTCGTCACGGGTTGCCACTTGCTGTGGTCACCCGGGATGTCCTCTATCTCTGCCACTCGGTGCAGCCTTATCGTCAGGTCTTTCGTCAGCGAGCAGACACCCGTGGCATCGACCACAGCGACGTTCACGTCGGCCTGGTGGTCCATCTCATTATGCATGTCGACGGGAGGTGTCAGCAGGGTATCGGAAATCGAGGCCCAGAAGTAGTCCTCCACGCCGTGGTTCAGGCCGTTCTGCACCAACGTGTTGGGATAAGGCGAGGTGTACTCCCTCATCACCACGTCGGAAGCTCCACCCGTACCCCTCAGGGTCCAAGTGTAGGTGTAGGGGGCGAAGCCTCCCTGGATGTTGTAGATGATACTGTCGCCACCCAGCGGACAGCTGTTCGAGGCCAGGATACCATAACGCAGCACATCCCTGCCCTCATAGCCCGCCAATGGCAGACTCACACCCTGCATCTGGTGACGCAACGTGGCGCAGCGGATGAGGTAGATGGCGTTGTTGTTGACTTTGGCGTTGTAGAACACACGCTGTCCGTCGTCGGAGAGGAAGTTGCCGTTCTGTACTGCCTTTGAGAGCAGTGTTAGGTTGCTTTCGCCACAGACAGCGAAGCGGATAGTATCGCGCACCTCGGGTCCGGGGAACCACTTTCTCACTCCGATATGAGTTCCGGGAGCCACCGAGCCAGTGAGGCTGATCACATCGCTCTGCGCATCGTCTAATTCCACATTGCCCGAGGGATTCGCCGTACGGGTCAGCAGCAGGTTCGCCAGCTGCCAGTCGGCTACCCTACCCTCGTCGAACGTATAACGCACCACAGTGCCGTTAATCTCCACGTTCTTCCACCACCTGATGTTGCTTCCGGGTGTATGGATGGCGGGATTCACCAGCCAGTTCCGTGTAATGTCGACGGCAGTGGCAGCATTGGACTGCGGCAGCACCACACGGCCTCCATCAACATAGACGGCACCATTGTACGGCCGCAAAGCGTCATAGCTGCTGCTGGTGGGGTTGTCGCCACTGAAGGTGTGACTCAGGTTGCCACTTATCTCCACATTGTTCTGCAGCGTCAACGTACCGCCTCCCATCACATTGATGGCACCCATCAGCGACGCATCGGCAGGCAGTCCGCCAAAGGTCAGTTGGCCGGCTTCCGAGCCGTAGGCGTTCCAGTTGTGTCGCACCGAGGTGCCATTGGTCAGGGTCACTGCACCCCGTTCCTGCACCTGCAGCACCGGACCGAACACTTGGTTCGTATCGGGCTGCTGCGGACCCAACGGCGTACCCTTCCTAATGACAGCTCCTGCGCCACCATGGAAGGCGATATTCGTGGCGGTGAACTTGCTGCCAGCTTTCTTCACCCGAATCATGGGTCCACGGTAGACACCCGCTTCTCCGGGCATCTCGTGATGGTGGCCGTCATACCTGATGACCTCCACTGCTGGACCGTCGCCACCGTGGATAGCGACACCAAGGCCCTGTTCAATCTTCACCGTATCGAGGATACAGATTACGTCTCCCTCCTCATAGACCTTCGTGCTGAGGGCTTCCTGGAAGGTTCTCACATAGCAGTTGGGGCTCTTGCCCACCATCTTCGCCGCTGCATCTTTCTCCACCGACGAGGCTCCCGGGCGTGTCCAGTACTGATACGTCGGGTTGTCCTCGTAGGGGTGTACCGTATGTCCGCCACGGGCCACCAAGGGCTCCGTTGCCACATAGATGGAGTCGCCGTGTTCACGGGTCTTCACGTAGATGGTCAACGGGAATTCCTGCGTCACCTCGTTGAGGCGGCTCTTCAACATAATCTCAATCTTGCCGATGTATCCAAGACCCTTGATATCAAGATAACGACGAGTGCCGTCGAAGGTGAGCTGCACATTCAGCACAGCCGATCCACGACCGTCGAGGGTGCCTATCAAGAGGCCGTCCGACGCGTCATTGTTACTGAAATCGATGGCCCGTGGGTGCTGCCAGCCCGTACTGTCGCTGTAGCGCGACGGGGCCGTATGGTGCGGGGTCTTCAGGTTATAGAGATTGATGTCCGACATGTTGATATGCGACCAGCCAATGGCGCTGGAAACCTCGCTCGAGAGGTTGTCGGACGGGATGATATTGATGGCGAAACGGTTCCTGTTGTTGGCGGGTGCACCCGTGATGGTGCCCTCTCCTCCCACAAGGTAGAACTTGTTACTCTCCACTGAGTCGTTACCGTTGCAGTCTGTCGGCACCCACCTCAGCGATTTGATATACAGCTGGCGGTCCTCCTCCAATGTGGCAGGCAGTACCACCTTCCTGCTGAAGGTGTTCGACCGACCGGCATTGTACATTGCCAACACATTCGTCGATATGGGCTTGAACTCCTCGATGATGGTCGAGATATACACCTTCATCTCGATGGGGGCCACTTCGTTGCCGTTCTCATCATATTCCATCATGATGAAGTTCACCGTCCCGAGGAACGACGAGGTGAATTCCGTATTGTAGGTCAGGTAGAAATTCATCACCGGCGTCAACGCCTCTCCCGGCGCCACCTTCGGTGAACAATAGTCTTGGATGGAGGTGACATGCGAGTTGCCCGAGAGCACGAAGAAACTCTGATCAGGAGTGCGCGCAGGATCTGAGGGGTCGTCAGGATCCGGCATCACATACGTTGCATCCCCCGGACGGAAGTAGTCACTGCTGTAACCGTCGAAGAATTTACCGGGCACCATCACCAATCCGAAGGTGCTGGTGGGGTGATCGATGATTTCGTTCACACCGGTAGCCACTCCGCCCAGTGCAAGGGTAGTCCCCAAGAACTCACCGTAGACGGGAGGCACCACATCCACCGTACCGTGGGTGCTGCCGGCAGGGTTATAGCGGGTGTTCAGTTCGCCGAAACTCCGCGCCGGCAGGAAGGCCGAGTCTATCAGGTTCACCGTCTCATTCTCGCCCACCAGGTTGATACCGGAAATCACCTTGTAGTAGTGGCCCGTCGAGGTGGCCGGCAGCTTCACACTGGCTTCTGCGATGGCCATCTTTTCGTTCCCATGGGTGAAGATGGGGACATCCTGCGGCAGATGTGTCGGGTCGGTATGCGCCAAAATGGTGGTCTCCCTCAAACGGGTGCCGATACCCACCTCCCACACGCGGTAGTCACCGTAGGTCGAAGGATTGTTGTAGTTGGTATACGGCACCTCCGAAGCCAACCGCTCGGCATTGGTGGCGAAGTTCCGCCAGTCCACAAGTCCACGGTCTTCGGTATATTTGTTCGTAGTGTCACACGACGACGCAAAGCCGGCGGCTCCACTGTTCCAGTCGTAATACGAGGGATTTATCGAACTCGCTCCATCCATGACGGTGGCAGAGGCCAAGATGGTCGAGCTGTAGCCCTGCGGCACTGTCACATAGCCAAAGCCCGTCACCATGCCAGTACCCTCCATGGGGGTACTCTGCCTCACTTGGAAGTCGATACCGTTGTTGAGCACCAACAACGTGTGCTGCATGCCGCTCATTTCGGGGTCTATCACCTCGAGGTTCGAGCAGGTGGTGGCGCTGTCTTCACAGGCCGTATTGCTCGTATATTGGCGCAGGTTCTGTATCGGCACGGGGTCTCCACTGCCGTCGACCAACAGGGCTTCCTCATAGAAGTTCACTCCCGGCACATTGTCCACACTGGCATCAAGTTCCAACACATTGTAGCCGCGGAAGTCGAGACTTGTGATGTTGTTCAACGAATAAGGATTGCTGTAGTAGGCCGAGGTGGCATCGGTGGCACCGGTCAACTCCACAGCCGAGTTGTGGAACGTCAGACGGTCGCCTCGCTGCACCGACTCCAGCTTCCTCGAGGGATGACAGTTGACGGTCGAACCGTAGTTCCAGATGTCTATCTCTTTACTACCCATCACATCGCCGCCATTCACCGAGGTACCAGAACAGAACACACTCTTCACAATGTTCATCTGCGGCAAAATGTTCAACTCGTCGTTGTCGGTATTGTAGTCTTTGCCGTCGATGCGCACCTTGCTTTCGCCGCCGAAGAATCCTGGCGCCGTAAAGTCGGCAGTACCATGAGCACTGCCCCAGTTCGAACCGGCATAGATACTGTGGTTCAACAGCAACTCGTTGGCCACAAGGGCTGGCGAGAGGCTTCCCGAGGCGCCGGGCTTGAATTTCCGATAGGCGCCGGCGGCACTTCCCACGCCGCCATACTTATAAGCTTGGCTATAGGCCACACAACTGTCAATGGCGTCCGTACCAATGTTGATATACACCGAACCGTGCGTCAGTCCCAGATAGCCGGCACCATACAAGTTGCCCTCTATCTTGCCACCCGTGATGTTCAGGATGGAGGAAGGACGCTTGGTGGTGGCACTGCTGCTGACACACTCGTTCGGGTAGCCGTCGTTGACGCTCTCCGAACCACCATAGACCGATTCCGCCACCTCGCCGCCGTCCATGTTGAGTACTTTGAGACCATAAACCAGCGGGGTTTTGTCGTTCCTCGAACCGCGGGCACCGGCGAAGATATTGTTGTGGAACACACCTCCATGGATATTGGCGATGATATAGCTGTAATCCAAGGGGTCACTATGAGATGCCGTGTAGGTCAGTGAGGTGTCGGGGACCTTATGTCCGTTTTCAATGACATACTGGCGAGAGGCATCTTTCTTGTAGGCAAAAGTAGTACCCAATTTTCCACCACCATAGAGGTTGCTGTCCACTTCACCATCGTTGAAGGTGAGGTTTACGTATTCGTTGTTAGGTCTTCGCTGGGTGGTGCTGTAGCTTCCCGAGGGATAGTCACCGTTGCCGGCACCATAGATATTGTTGAAGTGGCCCGAATTGACGGTGACGTCGCTCTTGTAGACATCGCCCGAGAAGTCGTTGCCGCCGAAGAGGCTCTTCACATTGTATTGGTCCGCACCCATGTTCCTGCCGTTCAGGGTCACATGGGTCGTGCCGAAGACATCCGAACCCCAACAACCGCCATATAGGTAGTCAAACTGCTGCTCCCATCCTTCATAAACAGTGATATAGGTGTTCATCACGTCGCCACCACGGCCGCCACCGTAGGCTTTAGCAGAACTGAGCAGATCGGCATGATGGAGCTCCACATGCGTAGCTTCCGTGATGTTGCCATAACGGTTTCCATGCAGGTCGCGGTTGTTTAAGTGCTCCCAGTCGCCCATACCGCCGCCAAAGATGGTTCCGGAGATGGTGAGGTTGCGGTCGGAGCCGGCGACTGTGTCGTTCACCACCACGCTAGTAGCACGGCTCTGAGCCATGGAGCCACCACCATACACGCCACCATCGGCGGTGCCTATAGCGCCACCCCAGAGATTCAGACTTGTACTATCAACGTCGGGACGTCCAGCGGTAGTGATAAGTTTGCCAACAGTGTCCATGCTGGCGACAGAGCCGAAGGGGTAAATATTATAGAGGTTGTCGCCAATCTCCACGAAGTCGTAACGGCCATCGGAGCCACCGAAGAGGTTATGCACCGTACCGCCACTGATGTCGACACGGGCGATGCCCGTGATGTTGCCCGAGATGTCATTGCCACCAAAGACATAGTTCACACCCGTACCCTTGGTGTTTCTCACCTCCACATAGGAGGTGCCTTCCACATCACTCATGCGGTTGCCACCAAAGACGGTATCGAGCACCGTGACATGCGGACTCTCCAGCACCACATGCGTGGAGACGTTCGACACCACATTGCCCAGCATGTCGGTGAAATTTTTCTTGGCGCCCATCACACCGTTGTTAGCGCCGCCAAAAACGGTGTTCACCACTCCCTGCGTCAGGCGGATGTCAGGCACCACATCCAGCATGTCGTCGACATTGTTGCCGCCGAAGATGGTACCCACGGTATGGACTGTGTCAGAGGTGTTGTTCAGCAGCACGACGACCTTGTCTTCTACGCCGACACCATTGCCGCCTCCGAAGATAGTTCCAATGGAACCGCCGGAAGTATGGATATCAATGAAGGTGGACGACTGTTTCGGGGTGATGTTGCCCGAGGGATCCGAGCAATGCGAGATACTTTCATACTGCGGACGGCTGCCGTCATAGTTATAAGCTCCGTTGCCCGAACCATAGATGCTGCCGATCTCAGGAGTATCCTCCACACGCAGGTAGGCCGATACATCAGCGTTCCAGGAGCCGGAGTTGGAGTTGAGCTTTGTGCTGTCGGAGGCCACCATCTTTCCGTATGCTTCCGCCAGTGCCTCTTCCTCACTCTTGCCGGCAGCAATGGCAGCATCATAGTCGTCAGTGTTGATATAGGCACCGAAGGAACGGATGGAGCCCGTGCAGTCGTTGCCACTGAAGAAGGAACCATCAATCTGGACATTGCCGCGCAGTGTGAGGTAGGCCAGACCGTTGATGTTCGACTGGAATCCGCCACCGAAGGCATTGTTGACCACACGTCCGCCACTGGCCATGAAGTGTACGGCACCTTTCTGCGCGCCGCCCACGCTGGTGAGGCTAATGGGAACCTCCACACGCTGTCCATAGGTGGGAGACGACGGGTCGGTGTCTAGTTTCCTGATATAGTTGTCCCGCTGCGGGAAGCCTACGTCGGCATGCACTCCGCCGCCCACAAGCTGTCCGAGGACGAGTCCACCGCGCAAATAGAGGTTAACATTGTTATGCGTGGGGAAGAGCATTCCCACATAATCGTCGTAGGGGTCGTAGGAGATGGCGTTGCCTCCGTCGGAGTAGGTGTCGTAGAGTGCGCCATCGTCGTAGTGGCCCGTACCATCGTCACAGTGATAGTAGCCGTCGGAACCGGCAATGGCGTCGCCGACGACAAGGGCGTTGCTGTCGAGCACCAGGTAGGTACCACCACCTGTCTCGGAGCCTACGTCACCGGAGACATCGTTGCCGCCGTTGACATAGCCGTAGACACCGCCGGCGAGATAGACGCCGCAGGAGTTCTTGACGTTACCCATGCGGCTGCCGCCGAAGACATAGTCGCAGATGATTTTGGAGTCGGACAATGCGGTAACGATGGTGCTGACCTTGTTAGGGAGGGTATTTTTGCCGTAGGTTTTAGCCCAACCGCCATCGATGAGGGAGCCGTCGGCAGGGTTGATGTCGTAAGTCTGCATGAAGAGTCTGTTGTAGAAGGCCTGGGGGAAGAGCTGGTTTGCGCCTGTACCAGGGCCTGAACCGGCCACGGTGTAGAGGGAGTCGTTGGTCATATCACCAATGTTGCCACCACCGTAGACACAGCTGATGCCGCCGGAGTGGAGCTGGATGGTGGTGAGGTTGGCCATATCGGCGTTATTGTTGCCGCCGAAGATGCAGTTGATATTATATTTTCCCTCTTCAGGGGAGAAGTTGTCGGGTCCGTAGTTGTCGAAGAAGTGCTCGTCGGCAGCGAGGGCTGCGTTGGGACTGGTGAAGGTGCTGTTATCGGGGTAAGTTTCGTTGGTGCAGATGAAATGGCCGGCGTAGCCGTATTCGTTGCTGTCGCCGCGGACGCAGGCGACGGTGCCGATGGGATTGAGCACGGTGGCGTTGTTGCCGCCGAGGAAGGCGGTGTCAATCATGCCGCCATAGATGTTCACAGAGGCGTGGGAGCCGTCGACGAGGTTGCCGCCGCCATAGAGGTAGCGGATGCCGAAGTCGTAGCCGTAGCCAGTGAAGACGCTGTTGTTATAGTCGTCGTCAGCAGGGAGGAGTTTGGTGTCGTTAACGTTAACGAAGACTGTGGAGGTGTTGGCCACGGAGCCACCGATGTTGTTGCCGCCGAAGACAGAGAAGAGGGTGCCGCCGTTGATGTCAATGGTGACGCCGTTTTCTGGTGTTTCGTTCTCGTTGGCGGTGACGCCGATAAAGGCGTTGCGAGCGCCTCCGAAGAGGGTGTCGACGACGATGTAGTCGTTGTGATGGTGAGTGGAGTGGCCGTTAGCGTCGAGCATGGTGCCCGGAGTGCTTTCGGGGACACCGACGGTGATGTGTGCCGTCTTGATGTAGGGGATAGTGCCGTCGCCGTCATCGCCGGTCTCGGCCTGGTCGACGAGGTCGGGTCGTCCGATATAGAAGGGTGTGTAGTTAAACTCATGTTCCACCACGGGAGTCAGGGAACTCCATGCGGAAGCATCTTTGTTGATGCGGTCGGCATCGGAGGCGCTATTCATATAGCCGTCAGGCAGCGTGTTCCACGGGTAGACCTTGCCGTTGAAGTAGTAGGCCTGGTAGCCCAGTGCAGTACTCTTCTTCCAGAAATAAGTATTCATGTGCTGGTCGAGCGCCTCGTTATAGCCAGCGTTGATACCCTGGTAGGTGTAGTAGCCGTTGCCGCCGCCGTAGACGTTGCCGATGTGGACGGGGTGGATACTATCGGTGAAGGAGGTGCCGATTTGGAGGTTGGCTCCTTCGTCGCCCTGCACCCATCCGGCGATGTCATTGCCACCGTAGAGCGTGGGGAGGGTGTCGGTGCTGTGGACGACCACCTTGGTGCCGCCGCCGACGTTAGCCATGCGTCCGCCGCCGAAGACGGCTCCACGCACCACGGGTCCCTTGGAGGGATCGGGGTTGCGTGAGGGCTTCTCGTAGCGCAGTTGGAGCGTGGTGGTGTCGCGTTGTTCGGCACCGTTGTCGTAGCGCACAGTAACGTAGATATAGGCTGTGTGGGTGCCGCTGACCGGAGAGTGGAAGCGGAGGGTCGTAGAGAAGGGGTGGGTGCTCATAGGAGCGATAGGATCCACCTCGACATAGCGACGACTGTGGTTATCGACAGAGAAGATAATGGTGTCGATGGAAGCGTTCTCGGAGACGAGAGTGGGAATGTTGGGGTGTTCGGTGCCGTTGTAGAAGATGTGGTTTCTATAAGTACCAACACCTGCGGAGCCAAAGACCTCCTGTGTGCGTTCATTGTAGTTGAGGTGGATACCGCGGCGGTAGGTCTCCTCGTTATACTCGGAATAGGCGGGCATGACAGTCATAGGCACTCTGTAATTGTTTTTGTATGTCATATCCGCCGTGAGGGTGGTGGAGGCAGTGCCTGCAGGATCGTATTCGAGCACCGAGGTACCGAGGGTGATACCCTGGAGGCCATAGGGATTGTTACCGTCGGAGGGGTTGGGTTCGATAGAGCGTATCTCTTTTTCGTGGGTTGTCACGGTGACGGGCATGAAGAGTGCGCCATTACCTACGGGGTAGTATTCGAAGCCGTCGGACACGCCGTCGTAGTGGCGGCGGCGGATGGCATTGCCGGCGTCGTCACCAGCGATATAGGAGGTGTAGTAGATATCCTCTGGGCGCTGGTAGCTGTTTTCGGAGAGGACCCACTCTTTTTCGGAGGGGGTGAGGACGCGGCCGTCGGTGCGGTTGCGTTCCTTGAGCATAATCCAATAGTAGCGGTCGGCGCTAGCACCGTCGATGGTAGGCTTCTCCCAAGCTGCTGCACCGAAATCCCAGTTGTACCAGTAGGTAGACTTCTCGAGGGGCTGACCCACCTCGCTGCGGATAACTTCAAGGCCTTCGTCGTGGGAGCCGACGATATAGTAGCGGTAGGTCTTCTGGTCGGCATCATTGAACCACTCCTGGTAGTAGTAGCCAGTGTAGCCTGTACGGTACCAAACGCAGTACAGGTCGAAAGCACTATGAGGTTTGGAGATGATGTGGGGTTGGGTGGGGTCTGAGATGTCGAGTGCAAGGTAGGTATCGCCCTGAGCGGTGATATGGGTGACATGCTCGGTGCCGTGAGGGTGCACCTCGCTCCAGCCGTTGGAGGCGTCGAAGGCGATGGGGTCTCTCCAGGCGGTGTCGGGTTGGTTCTCCAAGCCGTTGGACCACCAGAGGCGTCCATTGGTGAGGGTGAAGTAGCCCTGAGCTGCGACCCGCTGCGGCATGAGGCCGGCAAGCAGCAGCAGCGCGAACACAAGAAGTCGTGCGACGGTGGGGTTGATATGTTTACGAGATTGATTCATAGCTATAATAAATGTATCTTTTAACATTTCGTTCTATTTCCTGATTCTTGGACATTTTGCATTCGAGGGTTACTACGGCCTGTAGACGGCTGCTGAGATGGGTGACGGTAGGTAGCCGGGCTTGTAGGCGACGGCCTTGATGGTGTAGTCACTGGTAGCAGAGGGCAGGTCGAATTCGACGACATTGCTGCCGCTGTCGGTGCCAGTGTAGGGTGTGGGACGAGAATTGCCGGCCATCGGTGCTATCGGGGTGGCCACATCCACATCGCCGAAGGTGTAGGTTATTTTGGAACCTGCAGGCCCTTCGATGTGAACATGGGTACCCGTGATGGTGATGGTCGGAGCCTCGAGGGTGAGGCTGGCGACAGAAGAGGGGTAGCATCCACGCATCTCGGAGGAGGCTCTCACCACCTGCGACTCACCACTGAGGGCGAAGGGGTGCTCGTCGGCACCCTCGCCAATGATACCGTAGAGGATGCGGTTGGTGTTGTTGGGATCGCCGGGGTTGGAGTTGTCGAGGGTGTAGTAGATGCGTGCGCCTATAGTGCCGTTGAGGGTGACGCTGTCACCGTCGATGGTGATGACGGGCATGGTGGCTTTATCGAAACAGACGGCAGAAGGTATCATGCTGCTGTCAAGCTGGTTGGCAGCGGTGTCCCAGAGGTAGGCGATACACTGGACGGTGTCGGTCCAGCCGAACTCGAAGGGCACGCCGTCCCAGAGGGTGGCGGCAGTGGCGGGCACGGGAGGAGTAGAGCCGTTGCGGGTGTAGCTGTAGCGGACTCCCGGGGTGGCGCAGGTGAAGTAGCCCTTGAGCTTGTTGTTGTCGCTGCTGTCGAGGAAGCCGATGAATTCCGGCAGGAAGACCTGCTCCTGGTAACCCAGTTGTATCTCCGTGCTACCGGTAACGATACCGGCGTTACCGCCACCATAGATGTTGTTCTTGATGTCGGACTGTCCGAAGACACCCACGTAGGTCTCGCCGGTAATCTTGGCAGTGGCACCGAGGCCACCACCATAGACGACACCGGAGTTGAGGGTGACGTCGTTGGTGTCCTCGCCGACGACAGAGCTGCGGATGACGACCATGGTGTTACCCACCACGGGAGCCGCTTCACCACCACCATAGACGTTACCGTGTATGCGCGCGAAACGTTTATAGGGGATAGTCTGGCCATCCTCGACACAGGTAGTGTCACCGAATCCACCGATGACGACGCGGGGGTAGGAGGTGCTGACAGCTGTGGCACCGAGACCGCCACCAAAGACAGCGCTGATTTCAAGCCACGAGGAGTCGGCAGCAGTGTACTGGTGGTCGGCACGGTCGTCGCCAGTACGATAACGGTTGTTCATGATGTTGACGGTGGGCGAGCCGCGGAAGGGATCGGTAGGAGTGTAGGCTGCATCACGGCCGCCGCCATAGATGCGGTCGAGCTTCAGGCCATCGGCGCATTTGCAGAAGTCCGGATAGACGTCGACATTGACGGTGATGGTGCCGGTGATGTTGCCGTTGACGTCGGAGCCACCGAAGAGGTTGACGATGCTGCCACCGTGGTAGTTGACGATAATGTCGCCATAGATGTCGGCAGGCTCATCCTCAGTACCCTTACAGCCACCGAAGAAGTTGCCAATGTTACCACCGAGAATGTCGACCTTGAGTTTAACAGGCTTGTCGGCGGAACCGAGGCGAGCGGCATTGGCGCCAGCGTAGAAGTTCTCGAGGTAGGTGCCGCATTTGATGACCACCTCGCCACCGCCACCGGGAGCTTCGTTACCGCCACCGAAGGACTCGTTAATGACCTCTTCACAGTCGGCAGAGTCGTGGGTGACCGACAGGTCGACATGAGCGATATTACCCATCTGGTTGGAGCCACCATAGACCTGGTCGATAAGGCCGGCATTGACATGTGTGGAGGCCGTGCCGAGAACGTCAG
>JAEEGL010611330.1_pt1 | contig 18173 bp, 19 predicted proteins | sample 9134231 | NCBI WGS metagenome assembly JAEEGL01 (sample SAMN16246548, study PRJNA631951) | gut metagenome | biome: gut microbiome; feature: rumen; material: fiber-attached | host: Bos | place: Iran: Karaj | collected 2018-10 | reverse complement strand
ACGTCGGGTAGTAAGGCGCGAACCTCGGCTATCTTCAGATACGAAGGCCGGAAATCATAGCCCCATTCCGAGATACAATGCGCTTCATCGACCGCGATCATACCGATAGGCAGGTCTGCCAGACGTTTGCGGAACTCTTCGGACTCCAGGCGTTCGGGAGAACAATAGAGGAAGTGATAAGGACCATAGAGACAGTTATCCAACGCTATGCGTTGTTTGTCCCAACTCATACCCGTATAAACGGCCGCGGCATGGATATTGCGTGCTTCGAGGTTCGCTACCTGATCTCGCATCAAAGCGATGAGCGGCGTGATGACGAGGCATAAGCGCTTATTCGGATCGTTCTGCGCCATGACGAGAGTAGGTATCTGGAAACAGACACTTTTTCCTCCGCCGGTAGGCATCAGCGCGAGCGTATCACGCCCTGCTAAGACGGACTCGATGATCTCCGACTGCAAGGGCCGGAAATCATCGTATCCGAAATACATATGTAGCGCCTCTTTAGGAGTCATCCTAATCTAACCAAAGCGTCTTTTACGCGTTTGATGGTCTCTGCTTTTCCGAGTACATCGGTAATCGCCCAAATATGCGGACCACGTGCCGCACCTACCAGACAGATGCGGAAAGCGTTCATCACAATGCCGACTCCGTACTCATGAGCCTCAATCCAAGGCATTACGATGCCATCCAAGGTCTCTGCGTCCCAAGAAGGAGCGTCTTCAAGCACCTCGAGTAACTCGGTCATATGTTTGGGTGAATCTTCTTTCCAACGTTTCTTGAGCGATTTCTCGTCATACTCGGTCGGGGCCACAAAGAAAAAGTTCGTCTGTTCCCACAGTTCCGGAACGAAGTTCACACGGTCTTTGGTCAAACCAACAACGGTCGCCACCAGCTGCATATCCGGATTCTCGATACCGTTAGCCTTCAAGGTCGGCAGGAACATCTCTGCCAACTCTTCGTTGCTGCGCAACTGGAGGTACTGGTGGTTGAACCATTTGCCCTTCTCATAGTCGAATTTCGCACCCGATTTGGATACACGGTCAAGGCTGAAATCCTTTATGAGTTCCTCCATTGTGTACAGCTCTTGGTCTCCACTTCCGTGCCAACCCAGCAGCGCCAGGAAGTTGATGACAGCCTCCGGCAGGTAGCCGCTCTCCCGATAGCCGGACGAAACCGTACCGTCTTTCTGATTATGGAACTCCAGCGGGAAGACCGGGAAACCGAGACGATCACCGTCCCGTTTACTGAGTTTGCCGTTTCCGTCCGGTTTGAGCAGCAAGGGTAGGTGAGCAAACTGCGGCATGGTGTCCGACCAACCGAAAGCACGGTAGAGCAGTACATGTAGCGGAGCGGAAGGTAACCATTCTTCACCGCGGATCACATGACTGATCTCCATCAGGTGATCATCGACGATGTTCGCCAAGTGGTACGTAGGCAGATCATCTGCCGATTTGTACAGCACTTTGTCATCGAGGATGTTCGAGTTGATGACCACTTCACCACGAATCAAATCGTGTACATGCACATCCTCATCCGGCTCCACTTTGAACCGCACCACATATTTCTCTCCCTTATCCATCAGCGCCTGAACCTCCTCGGCCGGCATCGTCAACGAGTTACGCATTGCTAAACGCGTACGGACATCGTATTGGAAATTAGGTATCTCTGCACGCTTGGCTTCCAGTTCTTCCGGTGTGTCAAAAGCGACATACGCATGACCCGAATCCAGCAGCTCTTTGACGTACTGATGGTATATCTCCCGACGCTCCGACTGACGATAAGGGCCATGCTCACCAACGGCTTCGACCTTGCCATTCTTCATGCGAAGACCTTCGTCAATACCGATACCTAGCCATTCTAAGGCCTCGAGGATATATTCTTCTGCTCCTGGCACAAAACGTGTGCTGTCTGTGTCTTCGATTCGAAGCAACATATCACCCCCGTGCTGACGGGCAAAAAGGTAGTTGTACAAAGCGGTACGAACACCGCCGATGTGCAGTGCGCCGGTTGGACTTGGCGCAAAACGAACTCTTACTCTTCTTTCCATATATGTATTTATTTCTCTATTGCACTTTTAATGGATTCCACAATATAGTCAATGTCCTCATCGGTGACCATCGGACCTGCCGGCAGACACATACCGATCTTGAAGATGGCTTCGCTGACGCCGTTGACGTACGCCGGACAATCGGCATAGACAGGTTGTTTGTGCATCGGCTTCCATACCGGCCGCGCTTCAATCTTACGCTCGAGCATATAGACACGTAATGCTTCGATGTTGGCATTCGGTTGGCAGTCTGTCGTGGGGCTATCCACTTGATGGATCACACCTGCCGCACCACCTACCGCTGATTTAATCACCTCTTTGTAGGCATTCTCTTGACCTTTGATACGCACCTCAGGATCGATGGTGATGGTGCAGAGCCAGTAGTTTGCATCGTAGTCGGCATTCGGTGCCTCGTGCAGATGAATACCCGGTATATCTTTCAACAACTCCGCATAGCGTGCCTGTACATGCTTGTGATGGGCAATATGATCGTTTACAATCGCCATCTGGCCGCGACCGATACCGGCGCATATGTTGGACATACGGTAGTTGTAACCGATCTCTTCGTGCTGGTAGTACGGATACGCCTCGCGAGCTTGCGTAGCGTACCACATAATCTTGTTTTTCAACTCATCATTCGGGCAGATCAGTGCACCTCCACCAGAGGTGGTGATCATCTTATTGCCGTTGAAACTCAGTACACCATACTTGCCGAACGTACCGAGTACCTGTCCTTTGAAACGGCTGCCGAAGCCTTCTGCCGCATCTTCGACAACAGGTATTCCATACTTATTACCGATCGCCATGATACGGGTGCAGTCGTACGGCATGCCGTAGAGGGCTACCGGTACGATCGCTTTGGGGTACTTACCGGTTTTGGCTTTGCGATCCAGGATGGCTTGCTCGAGCAGCTCCGGATCCATGTTCCAGCTATCTTTCTCCGAGTCAATGAAGACCGGTGTCGCACCGAGGTATTTGATGGGGTGGGAACTGGCGCAGAAAGTGAAACTCTGCACACACACCTCATCGCCGGGGCCCACACCGCAACCGATAAGCGCCAGATGCACCGCTGCTGTACCTGCCGACAGAGCAACGACTTTCTTGTCTTGCCCCACGAACGCTTCCAGGTCTTTCTCAAACGCATTGACGTTCGGTCCCAGAGGTACTACCCAATTGGTATCAAACGCCTCTTTGATGTACTTCTGCTCCAGTCCTTGCTCAGACATGTGAGCCAGACATAAGTATATTGTTTTCCGTTCCATAATAAGGATGTTTTTTCTATTAATTGTGTCCGTTAAACGGTTCTGCGGTCGCTTGTCCTTCGTGTGCGATATCCTTACGGTGCAGCACATTATGAATGGTCATAAAGATGATTTTGATATCCAGTGCAAAAGACAGATGGTCGACGTACCATACATCGTACTTGAATTTCTTGGTATGTGTGATGGCATTGCGTCCGTTCACTTGTGCCCAACCGGTGATACCCGGTCTTACTTCATGACGGCGGTGCTGTTCTGGTGTGTAAAGCGGCAGGTACTTCACCAATAATGGTCTCGGCCCAATTAGCGCCATATCACCCTTGAGCACATTGAATAACTGCGGCAATTCATCGATAGAAGTCTTACGAATGAACTTACCTACTTGGGTCATACGCTGTGCGTCCGGTAAAAGTTTGCCTTCTGCATCCCGCTCATCGGTCATGGACTTGAATTTGATGATTTTAATGATCTTCTCGTCCTTACCTGGTCTTTCTTGCGTAAAGAAGGCGCCTGTACCTTTATTGGCAAAGTGCAGCCAAATAGTGACCGCAATCAGCAGCGGACTTAAACACAAAATAGCAAACAGTGCTATTGTGAAGTCAAATACTCGTTTAAAACCACGTGCGTACATTATACGATCTTTCCGTTTTGAACTTGTATATCATTTTTAATCACTTTTGCCGGATTTCCTACTGCAATGCTATGAGAAGGAATATCTTTTGTGACGACAGCCCCGCTGCCTATGACTACTTCGTCTCCGATATGTACTCCCGGCATAATAATGGCATTAACGCCTATCACGCAGTCGCGTCCGATAAAGGTGTCTGTGCGTAACGAGCGACAATGATCATGCGCCATCACAAATGCGCCGTTGAGTACCCAGGTGCGATCCCCGATGTGTATTCCCTTCGGGTTGATGCTTTTATCTAAATGTGCTTTGTGCGCAATGCGTACGCCTTTGCCCAAGTCCATCTTATACCATCTGCGCAGAAAAGCAGGGTAGGCATCTGTCACGATAGTCCATAGTTTGCTACGTAAACTCATATCTCAATCAATTCCGGTATCACTACATTCTTTACCTTCAGCACCATCGTACCCCAACTCAGACCAAGCCCAAAAGAGGAACAGAGCAAGCGATGCGGTTGGTCTTGTTGTAACTGCTCGCGCAGACGCGTCACCATGAGCCCCGGAACACTTGCGCCACCGGTATTGCCGAACTGCTCTAAGTTATACGGTACTTTTTCTACAGGCAGTTTTAACTTCTTAACCAAACGATCGACAATAAGCTTGTTCGCTTGATGAATCAGGTAATAATCGATGTCATTATCTTTGTCGATACTCAACTCTTCCATCAAATTAGCCACTGTCTTAGCCGGTTTGCTAATCGCAAAGGTGAATACCGCCATGCCGTCAATAAGCGTATCTTTCGGAGCACGAACAATACCATTTCCAAAATCTTCTAGAACGAAGGACTCCGGCGTTAGCGGATGACGGAAACCACCATGAGGAGTCATGAGCGCTTTATAACCGTTTCCCTGCGTATGGAAATCAATGAGGATAGGCTCTGCTGTCGTGTCATACTCCAATGCAACTGCCGTTCCCATGTCTCCGAACAAAGGTACACGACTCTTATCTTGCATCGATCCCATACGGAGCGCTGTATCACCTATCAATAAGATGGCGCGTTTGATATTACCGGTAGTGAGCATGTTTCCTGCTACGTTGAGAGCGTACATACATCCGCAGCACCCCATCGGGATATCCAGGCAGAAACAATCCTCGCTCAAGCCCAAACGGTCTTGCAGCAGGCAAGCGGTAGGAGGTGTCGGATGAAAATCTGCCGTTACGGATTCAAACACCAGCATATCGATGCTCTCTTTCTCCCATCCAAGTTCAGCTATAAGTTTCTCTGCCGCTTCTTGGCATAAATCAGAGGCACATAGAGTGCTGGGACCAAGACGACGTTCTCGGATACCTACGGTGTTATTGAATACTTCCGCACCCTCAGCGTCAAAAAAGGGGAAATCCTCCGTACGCACAACCTCTTTCGGCACGCACGCGCTCACACCCGCCACGCGAACATTATGTATATTCCAACGAGCCATAATTATAGTTCGATATCGTTTTTAGCCAAAATCTCTTTACCGGCATTATAACTCGTGCAAGCCATAATGTCTTCCGGATCCAACATCAAATCAAATGCCTCTTCCATAAGAGAGATGATATTTAACTGATGTACAGAATCCCATTCAGCAACCGTCTCTTTGCTGTAGTTCTCACCTAACTGCGCAAGGTCTGCGCCGAACACTTGTACAAAAATGTCGTTGTACTTCTCTAAATTTGTCATATCTTATTTGTTTTCTAATTTACTGAATAGTTTCTTGCCTGCCTCATTCTTCGGGATCTCAAGAATAACACGTACTTCAAACGAAGTCGCTACAATATGGGTCTTTTCAACGAGTGCGTCTTTAACCGATTGAACTTTCGCAGCATCGGTGATGTAAACGATCATCTTCTCGTCCGTGCCGACACAGGCACTCTCGGTCTGGCAATCCGCAGCAATGATTTGCTCGCACTCATCCAGTCCGACACGCATACCGAATAGTTTGAGGAAACGCCCCATGCGACCTACAATATAATAACATCCGTCCTCATCGAAATAGGCCAGGTCACCGGTACGAATGAAACCGTTTCGTTCATCGCCTTTAAGCATGTCTTCGGCACAAGTTGCATATCCCATGGTGACGTTCTTACCTCGATAACACATCTCGCCTTCCGTATGCGGAGTGGTGATCGCATTCCCTTCTGCATCAATCAGCGATAACTCTCCGTTGGGCACCGCGATACCGATACTGCCCATTTTCTCCCGTGCCCATTTTGCCGGCAGGTAGGCCATGCGTGCCGTACACTCGGATTGACCATACGTGGCAATCCATCGTTTTCCTTGTTGCTCGCAATACGCCACAAACTTCTCATTGAGTGCGGCAGGCATTTTACCTCCGCCTTGCGTAAGCAGTTCCAGTGCCGGCAAGTCCATGCGATAGAAACGCATCATATCGAGAATCTGGTAAGAGTAGGGAACGCCGGTAAAACTCGTGGCTTGCTCTTCTTTGAGGAATTTCCAGAATACCGGATCCGTCATATTCCGTCCCGTCAACAGCACCGTTGCACCTACCCGCAGGTGACTGAACAGCATACTCAGTCCCATCGTGTAGTAGAGCGGCAGCACCATCAGCGGACGATCTGTTTCTTTGAGTTCAAAGAACGTAGATATATTCAGTCCGGCAGCCTCGATATTATCATAGCAATGACGCACTAACTTCGGGCTACCCGTACTACCGGAGGTGGGCAATAAGTGACTCAGACGCTCGTGAATAGCCGTTCCGACATGTCCGTAGGTTTGCTGCAAATGCGCCATCAAAGCCTCGTCCGTTTTCTTGTTGACAATCAGCGGCACCATGCGCTCGCTGGCCAGCATGGCCATCACTTCCAATGCGTGGGATGCTTTGTTCTCTACCGGCAGGATGCAGAACGTACGTTCCTTGACTTGTTCACGGATGGCATCCGCACGGGCAACGATGTCGCCGTACGTCACCTTCCCGCCTTCACTATCCAATATAGCGATACGTTCGGGGTTAATATGATCTAATCCTAACAGCATATCAAATGGAAGCGCATCCGTCTACACCTAAAATATGTCCGGAGATATAACTTGCGCGGTCGGAAGCCAGGAACGAGCATGCATTAGCGATATCTTCGGGTGTGCCGAGACGACCTAAAGCAATACGACTGATACGTTCGTCGATCTTCTCTCCGTTGGCTTCGTACAACTCTGCAAACCGCTCGGTCTTGACGATACCCGGAGCCACTGCATTGACGCGGATACCTTGCGGTGCCAACTCTTTGGCAGCCGATTTCGTCATAGCAATGATCGCACCCTTGGTGGCGGAGTAGGCTACTTGTCCCGGCGAACCGAGTACAGCCGTAACGGACGCTATATTGACGATGCTGCCACCGCCGTTACGCGCCATCAGACGACTTACGAGCTGAATGAGTTCCAATACGGCAATCACATTGATGCGGAACATCAGTTCGGTCTCCTCGCGCAGGATCATACCGATCTTGCGGTTGAATACTACACCGGCATTATTGACCAGCACGTCAATACGTCCTTCGGTCTTAAACACCTGCATCATCGCCGCTTTCACTGCTGCAGCATCGGTGATGTCAAACACCAGCGGATGAATGCGCTCGTGATCACTCGTGAACTCCTGACGATCGCACGCATACACAACAGCCCCGTCTTCTGCAAACCGACGAGCTATCTCTCGTCCGATACCTTGCGCCGCACCGGTGATGATACAAATCTTATTTTCTAAAAGTTTTTCCATGAACTTTCCTTTTTCCACTTTTAATTCAGTGTTAATCCTCCGTCTAATTTGAGTGCCGTACCGGTTGTCCATGCAGCAGCGTCCGAAAGAAGATAGATAATCGCATAAGCTACTTCTTCCGGTTTTCCATATCTATGGAGCGGATAGCGGGCTAAGTTCTTTTCCCGTTCTTCTTCGCTTACAGGCAAGTTCTTAATCAATTCCGTTTCTACCATAGCCGGGTTTACCGAGTTGCAACGGATACCGCGAGAGGCTAATTCCAAAGCCGCGGTGCGCATGAAGGCATCGATGCCGCATTTGGTAGTTGCATAAATGGCATTTCCGACGGAAGTACGGAATACGCCGGCGGCAGAAGAGGTAAAGACGATCGAAGAGGGGTTGTTGAGTTTGCGCTTTTTTACCAATGTACGTGTCAGCAGAATTGGTGCATTGAGATTGATCTGCTGCATCTCTTGCAACTTAGCTGCCGAGATGGCCTGAGTCGGTATCAGTCCCGCTATACCGGCATTGAGCACCACGCCGTCTAATGGCGGCAACTGTTCTACCAATGCCTTGATGGCTTCTTCGTCAGTCAGATCAGCCACGATATACTGATGTCCTGTTCCTTCCAAGGCTGCCAGTGTCTCGCGTAGGCGCGCCTCATTGCGCGCGGATAAAAAAACAACCGCGCCCATCTTGGAGCACTCGATAGCAACTGCCCGACCGATACCCGAAGAGGCACCGGTCACTAATATAGTCTTACCAGCTAATGTAAACGGATTGTACATTATAATTTACTTTGAACCAGATCAAACAGTTCTTGAATCGTCTGTGTCTTGCGCATCTCCTCCGGCGGAAGAACAACTCCGTATTCGTCGTCCACCATCGTGATAACCAACAAGGCTACGAGCGAACTCCATTCTTCCAACTCGCGGAAACGGGTTTCCGGTTTGAGCAGAGCCACATCGATATCATCAAATTGCTCTGCAAATAACTCAATAAATTTTTCCATTATATCAGTCTTTTTGCGGGATTGCCCATCACGGTCGTCCCTGATTTAACTCTTCGTATCACAAAACTGCATGCCGCCACACGACTATTGCTTTCAACAACCACTTTGTGACTAATCATCGCGCTGGTATGTATATCCGCCTCATCTTCCACTATCGTTCCGCCGACCAGCGTCACATGCGTATCGATTCGATTCCAATCGCCTATTCGGCTATCGTGCCCGACAACGGTATAGGATTGAATCAAATTATATTTACCCACTTTAGCATCTGCGCCGATGGTAGTGAACGCGCCTACTACCGTTCCTTTACCCACCACTACATTGGTGCCCAAACGAGCGGTCTTATGAATCATCGTTAAGAACGAACCTCCTTTGGCGATAATCTCCTCCATGCACTTACGCCGGGCACCACCGCCAATTGAGCAAACAAACACCTCATCTGCATTGGGCTGATAGCTGCTGATAGTCCCTAACATCGGCGGGTAATTCTCAAAACCATCCAGCGCAGCTGTGTTGTCGTCTATAAAACCCCTGATGACGTACTCCGTACCAAAACCTTCGCTCTCACGAGCCATGTCATAGAACGTTCGTCCCATGCCTCCGGCACCTATAATAACAAGTTGTTTCATACACATGTACTAAAATCCGTGCAAAATTACAAAATATTTTGCATATATGCAAATATTTTATTGTTTATTTGTCACTTCTTCGAATATTTTTGTTAATTGGAGCGCAATCACTTCGGACGAGAAGCGCGCTTTGCACTCGTCTGCAATCGCTTGGCGGTCATAATCCTGATGGTGTTCGTACATGTATTGGATGGCCTTGGCTAATGCTTCCACATCATCTACCGGCACAAGAAGTCCGTTCTTTTCATTTACAAATTCTTCCGGCCCTCCGCAGGGGGTTGCAATGACCGGCAAACCGCATGCCATAGCTTCGATATACACCACACCGAATGTCTCATTGCGTGAAGGGAGCACAAACACATCGCTCTCGTTTAATATCTTCACGATCTCAATCTTATTCTTCGAGCCTACCAGATGGATGTTATTCGAGAAGCCTGCTGTCTCTATTTGCTTTTGCAAGTTGGCGCGTTCTGTTCCTTCCCCGATAATGGTCAATTCCCATTTGTCTTTGGGTAAATGCAATGTACCAAAGGCCTTGGCCAACAGATCAAAACCTTTGCGATAGATAAGACTTCCCGTGGCCACAAAACGTATCTTGGAGGCTTGCTGAGTAGGAGTGTAGTGAAACTCGTCTCCGACCATATTGTAGACCACCTTTGCATCCAGATGGAATAACTGTTTGATACGTGCTTGCAGTGCTTTGGATACCGTAATGATAGCTTGCACCTGCGGATAAGAACTCTCAGCCAACCGTTTTACTTCTGCCGGCAGCGGTTCCTTGTTCATTTCCGACCAATGTTCAATAGCAACAATTGGAGCATGAACATCTTGTAAAAAACGAACGGCACAGACTGTGTTAAAGAGATAATGTGAATAAATCACGTCTATTTTTTTTTCTCTATGCAAGATGGTACGTTCAATTTTCTTCCACTGCCAGTACCTAATTGCCTCCTTGAAGTTCTCACCTAATATTCCAGCGATCGCACTTGGACAAATAAAATAATTATAGCAAACAATGTTATTGTCATGTGTAGTAGTCATACCTAACTTTCTTGGGTACAACCGAAACCTTGAGTCCACAGAAGCGACAATTACATTATGCCCAAGGTTGGCTAATGCCTTTGCTTGCTCGTATTCAAAACATCCCCATTGTGGTTCTTGTTTAGAGGGAATACCTCTTGAGATTAGCAATATATTCATAGTGGTGCTGATATAGAAGAATATAGATTGTCGTAAATTTGCTTAGCTATATGATACCACGATTTTTCCCCGTTTTTATAGTCTTTTTGAATTTGGGAGGCAAACTCATGTTGTAGTTGGGGCTGATCAATCATTTGACACATTGCTATTGCCAGTGAATCTGCATCTTTAGGGGTGACTATCATGCCATATTTCCCGTCTCCGACCATTTCAGAAAGTCCTCCGACATTAGTGACAATACAGGGTTTTTCAAATGCGTAAGCAGACATTATAACACCGCTTTGGGTTGCATCAATATACGGGCATACGATAAACTGAGCGTTTGCTATAAGAGGGACTTGCTCTTCATCCGCTAAAAATCGGTTGATGATAACGTAATACTTCTCTTTAGTGTATTGGGAAATGTCAAAATAGAAATCGCCAGCGCCCGCAACTACCAACTTGTAGTCCGGATATTTTAGGTGTACAGAACGCATGGCTTCCATGAGATATTCGATACCTTTATGCGTTCGTATCGTACCAATAAATAGGATATATTTGCCATATTGGGATTTTGGAGTCGGGTATAAACGCAGATAGGTATAACTACTTAATGAACTATCATAAACTTGTTTGGAATTTAAATGATATGTGTTTATAAAGTCATTACGTTGTGCTTTATTGAATAGAATGAATTTTTTGAATGCTTTAAATGCAATTGTTCTATATAGTTTTATCAAACGTTTTGTATTTGAGGAATGCATAAACGGGTCGTGTACAGATAGGACGGACTTTTTCCATAAGCAATATAATGGCCATTCGCCGAAAGTTAATGGTTCTGTAAAATGGAAAATGTCACAGTGGAGTTTCAGTAAGCGGAAAAGCAATTGAAAAGTGACTACAATATTTGCGGGAGAAAAAGATGAACGATGTTTATGATATACGATAAACGTTTGATGTAAATCAATGGCGCTTTGTAAAAAAATTAACTCAGGAAAATCTGTTGCAGGATAAATTCCTCCCTTTTTAGGGAGATTTTTAATATTGATAGCATATCCTTTCCCATCGTGTGGAACTATTGCAAAATAATATATACGACAAAATTCTCTCATCGCGTTAATGAAAGGAATATCTACGTTTGAAAAGAAAGTAGGAGATATGTAAGCTATTTTACGCATATTTATTTGTATTTATGAGAATTCTGTTATAATACGATCTATTACAGATAGTGCCGATTTTATAGGTAATCTCATCTGACGATGGTGGATGCGATTTGCAAGATTTGTAAAACCATATGTTATCATTGTGTAAATGCGTTCTCGTTTGAGGAAGTGATATGCAGAATAACCATTTTTCTGTAGGACATAAATAATTGACCGCAAGCGCATTTCATATTGTTTAGGAGAAAAATCCCTATCGCCGGCGAGATGGATGTATCTGCAATTTTTAAGGAAATAAAATTGCGCATGAGGATACACTTTCAATAATCGATCATGAATGTCAAATTCTTCTCCGTACATAAAGATTTCCTCATCAAAACCACCAATAGCCATAAATTCCTCCTTCTTTGTAAAGAAGAATGCTCCTTGTAGCCACATGTATCGGTACAGGTACTTATTCCATTTTACTCCAATATAATGCATTATGAAACGTGTGATAGGCGGTATGGTAAAAATGGGATAAAAGGAAAGAGCCTTTTGCGTATTGGAATAAAACTGCATTCCTCCGCACATCATGGCATTTGGAAGTTGTATGGTACGGAGAACGTCTTTAAAGATGGGCATTATCAGACGAACATCAGGATTCATGATGGCAACAATAGGTGCTGTTGCCATCCGGATACCGACATTATTGCCTTGACCATAACCTCCATTGGACTTATTATTGATGATAGTAATGGCTTTCCCGTATTGCTCTTGAATTTTAGATTTCATTGTGTTGAAATAGTGGCTGTTGTTATCAACAACAATTATTTCCAATCGTTCGCCAATATCATTGTATTGGTAAATCGAAGAGAGGCAATCGTAAATGTCTTTCTCTGAATTGTAAGTTACAATAATTATTGATAGATCTTTTGGGTTCATCTTGTAATAAACTTATATTTAAAAACAAAGTATAGGAGGAAAGAAAATAAGGCATACGTGGTGTTGAAATGGTTGAAAAAAGGATTATGAAAGACACCTTGTACGATGTATAAAGATACAAGAGCCAGGATAACCAATGATGAAAAGTCTATGGTTAGTTGGCCTTTCTTAGGTAATAAGAAATGGTGTACAATAAACAGATAGATCAGCATGTACACGATGAGTCCAAGAATGCCGGCATCCATGATAACAATCGGGAACAAGGTAAAAAACACATTTATCTGTATCGGATATTCTTCCGCGATGATTTCGTAATATGTGTTTAAATCCATGTGTGTATGATTGAGTATCAGGGTCGTTAACGGCATAACTCGCTCAGGACGAAATTTATACCATTCCGAATACGGCAGTGCTGCACAGAAATTATTGAAGGGCTGCCCCGCGTAGCCAATCAGTGAATCAATGGCATAATCTGTACTCGCATCAAATCTCGAAAGAGTAATAGAAATAAAGCCAACAGCAACTATACAAATTCCGACAAGAAATGCAACATGCATTGTATATATTTGCCTTTTCTGTAAAAATCTTTTAAAAAACACAAAGCACATTAAGAAAGTAACAAGCCACCATAACAATTCTGCTCTTCCGCCGGATAAAAAGCCTGTTAACATTTTCGACATCGAAAAGACAATAAGCATCCATTGAATAAATTTTGATTGTGGACATATGGTGATAGAAATAAACCAGCATATAATAGTTAAAGGATAACCGACACTGATAATGGTAGGAATCCATAATAGATATCTACTTTGGCCTTGATATATCACGGAGTAATCATGAGAATTTTCATAATTTTCAGCACCTGATAAATTGATTCCATTTACAAAAAGCTCCCTTATGTCCCCCAGTATGATTAAAATAGCCATTGAAATGCAGATGAAGTAACATAGGTAGCGAAATAGCAGTGGCTTTTGTATAGATATTTTATAGTCTTGGCTGTCTAATTTTGTGATAGGATATAAAATAATTGTCCATAAAGCACAATACAAAAATGTGTATAGTGGAGTTATAGCATAATCATTAATTCCCCATTCGCCATATAAGTCTTTCATATCCACGAAGATTGAAAATAATGCGGACATATCAATCCATGCGATAGATATAAATCCAATGCCAAGTGTATGGTATTTATGCCAATGCCATACAAGCATTAGTGTGAAATATATGAAAGGTATGTATACCATAAGTATAGTTGTTATGTCTTTATAACGGATTAATAGATTCTACACGAACTTCCGTCAAATTTATAATCAAGAGTACGAGGCCTTTCGTTCACTTTTTTTGCAGGAATTCCAGCAACAACAGAAAAAGGCTCTACATCTTTGGTTACCACACACCCCGCACAACAGACTGCACCCTCTTTAATTGTAACACCAGGCAGTACAATAACATTTGCGCCCAACCAAACACGATCTTCAATTACAACTTTTCCTCCACTTGGAATGCAGCGAAAAAGGGGATCTCTATGGTCATGTTGTAAAGAATAAATTGACACATTGGAAGATATGTTTACATTATTTCCAATAACCAACCCTCGTCTGGCGTCTAACAATGCATTGTCTCCGATAATATTGCCATCCCCAAGATGTAATTGATTAATCTCGCGTATTTCGGTTCTAAAATGAAAAACATTATTCCGTCCCATTTTACAACCTAGGGCTTTATAAATTAAACGACGTATGTGTAAAGATGGGATATATCCAACATGAAATAATACATATCGACACCAACCGCCTCTAAATATCTTTTCCCATATCCAGTAAGGAATAGCAAAAACTTTAAGTACAATGCTACCGCTCTCCTTATACCAATTATATGCTACTTGAAAAGGAAATATAAGTACTATTAGTATCCATCGGGCAAAAAGGATGAATAGGACGAAAAGTAATATTAAACAATCATTATCCATATTAACCATATCATTATATTTTGTGCGAATTTCCCCACAATTCTTTAATTACGACGCTCGGCCACTTCCAGTTTTGGTATGCTAGTTGAGCAATACCCGGCGCGAGGATGAGCCCCCAGATGCCCATACTCAACGGATCAAGGAATATCCATAGCAAGAGCACGGTAGCTGCTCCGCTTATCAAAGACGGGATAAAGAAAGGAATCTTATTATCCGCCATGATAAATCCTGCAGATACGGCGTGATTATGCTCTAAGAGGCTGATGACTATCATCGCTGCCAACATAGCAGCCGGTACAAAATGCGTTTGACTATTTATCAAATCCAATGCCCAGTTACCGGCCAATATCCATATCACACCTCCCACTAAATATACAACCCATAAACTACCTGTACATAATAGGTAGTAATACCTCAATCCCGCTATGTCATTCTCCGTGCGGCATTGCGCTATTTTAGGCATATACGATTGATAGAACACTGCTGCACATCGAGCCAGAATATCCATCACCTGCACGGTAATACCATAACATGCTACTTCTTCCAATGTCAAAAAGGCAGAACCGATAAGGATGGCGGACTTGGTAACAAGGAATCCTCCTAATTGAGTCAAACCGATCTTGATGGCGTTGGGAGTAATGGCGGAGAGGATAGCTTTTGGTTCTTGCGGGGTGGCGTCCGCCAGGTGCGCCTTTAGTTCCGGAGTAAAGAAGACACGATAGGTGAGAACACGTCGAATAACAATCGATATCAACTGTGATGCCACGATGGCCGTTAGTCCAAAGCCTGAATAAATCAATCCAATCGCCAAGCCGACATATATTGCTTGCCCCAGAATCATAATCTGTTGGCTTCGCTTGACGTAGCCCTTACCTAACAATAAGGCATCGTAATAGAGCGTATAAAGGTTATAACAGTTGATGGCTATAAGCAACACCCAGGCAATCATCGCGTCTTGCCAATCGCCGGAGTATTTCTGTAGGATATAGTAGAAATACGCCGTGCCTGCCGTCGCTAATAGAGCAAACACCCCGATGGCTATCCATCGGTAGAAACGACGCATAGCCGTTAGTGTGCCTTTCAACAAGCCGTAATCTACCGTTGCATCAGCTGTAGTGTGTGCTACGCCTTCCCGTTGCAAACTCTTGACACCTGAGAAAATATAACTGATATTACGGGCGAAGGAAGGACGGAATCCGAAATCAAGTAATGTCACCAAAAACGCAATCGTCTGGAATATATTCCAGATACCAACTGTCTCTTGGGGCATCTTATGCAAGATAAACGGAAGTAAGATGACACCGGCGCCAATCATAAACGCCGTGCCCGCATAACTCCATACGATTTCCTTCTTGCCAATATGTTCTATTTTCTCTGCCATCTGCTAATTGCTAATCACGACGGAATATATCTCTCGTATATACTTTTTCTTGCACGTCATCCAACACCGCATCATAGCGATTGGCAATGATGGCTTGACTGCGAAGCTTGAATTGCGCCAAATCATTTACCACTTCGCTACCAAAGAACGTCGTGCCATTCTCCAGCGTCGGCTCGTAGATAATCACCTGTGCACCTTTCGCTTTGACGCGTTTCATGATGCCCTGGATACTCGACTGACGGAAGTTATCGCTGTTCGACTTCATCGTCAGACGATAGACGCCGATGGTACAACTCTTCTCCTGTTTGGCATCGAAATCACCTCTGTGGTAATAGTCGTAATACCCGGCTTTAGCCAGTACACGGTCGGCGATGAAGTCCTTACGCGTGCGGTTGGATTCTACAATGGCCTCGATCAGGTTTTCGGGTACATCCTCGTAGTTAGCCAGCAACTGCTTTGTGTCCTTGGGCAAGCAATAGCCGCCGTAACCGAAGGACGGGTTGTTATAGTGCGTGCCGATACGCGGATCCAGACAAACACCATTGATGATCGACTGCGTGTCCAAACCTTTCATCTCCGCGTAGGTATCCAACTCATTGAAATAGCTCACGCGTAGCGCCAGATACGTATTGGCAAACAACTTCACGGCTTCCGATTCCGTCAAGCCCATAATGCGGGTCTCGATATCCTCTTTCAGCGCACCTTCCTTCAGCAGATTAGCAAAACGCTCTGCCGCTTTCACTAACCGTGCATCCTCTAATATCGTACCCACGATGATACGACTCGGGTAGAGGTTGTCGTACAGCGCTTTGCTTTCACGCAGGAACTCCGGCGAGAAGAGAATATTATCGCAATGATACTTCTCGCGCACCGACTTCGTATAGCCTACCGGGATAGTCGATTTGATGACCATGATAGCGTTCGGATTGACGCGTAGCACGGTCTCAATGACGTTCTCCACCGCCGAGGTATCGAAATAATTGAGCCGACTGTCATAGTTCGTCGGTGCGGCAATCACAACATATTCGGCATCCTTGTAGGCAGCTTCGGCATCGAGTGTCGCGGTGAGGTTGAGTTCTTTCTCCGCGAGGTACTTCTCGATGTACTCGTCCTGGATGGGTGAACGGCGGGAATTGATCATCTCCACTTTCTCGGGGATGATGTCCACCGCCATCACTTCGTTATGCTGAGCGAGTAGGGTAGCGATGCTGAGACCTACATAACCTGTTCCTGCTACTGCAATTTTCATAAATCTGTCTAAAATAAATTAAACAATGGTGTACTGATGTTGTACCAATCTAAGCCTTGACTGTCGGTTGACCGTCGGTTGACTGTCGGGATTGGACCGATTTTGGAGGCTATTAGATGTGCTCCTCGACGCCACGGAAATGAACGTTCAGCTCGTGGAGATGCTCCAAGAGCGTGCCGAGCGAGGTGCCTTTGGTCATTTCAGCGAAGGCATTAACGTCTTTTGGGAAACACTTACCGCCGTAACCGTACTTGCCGTCCGGTCCCGGAACATAGGTGTGGGTGTCGTTGATGTAACCGGAGAGGAGGACACCTGTGTGGACTTTGCGCCAGTCTGCGCCCATCTTCTCGCAATATTCGCGGCACGCATTGAAATACGTTACCTTGTACGCACCGAATACATTGTGCATGTATTTTGTGAGCTCTGCCTCTAACGGACTCATTACGGTAAATTTCTTACCTACGAAGATCTTCGTCAGCAAGTCCTGTGCACCTGTGAAGACCATCGTCTGCTTATTGAAGTCCTCGATGAACGTACGCTCGGTCAGGAACTCCGGCATGTAGTACACGTTGTGTCCGGTCTCCTTGGTGAGCATCGCACTCGTGCCCGGCAGAATGGTCGTACGAACGAAGACCGGTACGTCCGGAAGGTTCTTGATCAATTCCTTCATCAGACGCAAATCCTGCGTACCGTCTTCTTCCGTCGGCACATGGATCTGCAAGAAAGCGATGTCGATGTCGCTCAAGTCATCATTGTATCCCTTGTACGGATCGCTGATGAATAACTTACACTCAGGGTTGTTGTTTTCCAACCAATTTTTCAGGGCTCCACCTACGAAGCCGCACCCGATAATTCCTACTTTAATCATAGATTTATATGTCGTTTTTAATATGTTTTCTACAAAAAAGCCTGCAAAGATACAAAAACTTTTTCATATACGCAAGTGCGCGCGTGTTTTTTATAAATTTTTCCTTAATTATTTGCGCATGTCATT
>JAEEGL016174252.1_pt1 | contig 18174 bp, 16 predicted proteins | sample 9134231 | NCBI WGS metagenome assembly JAEEGL01 (sample SAMN16246548, study PRJNA631951) | gut metagenome | biome: gut microbiome; feature: rumen; material: fiber-attached | host: Bos | place: Iran: Karaj | collected 2018-10 | reverse complement strand
TTTGATTTCTTCTTCCCGTATCAATAAAAACTTGCAGTAAACTATAATTCTTATTATTTTTAATAACTGAGTAATGCGTAATAGCTTCTTTACCGGTATTGTCCTTAGATGAATAGATAAACTGTTGTTTATTCTCTTTTAAAAAAGAATGAATAGTTTTACTACCAGTAAGTATTCCCTCAACAATTGCCACATATCCTCTTTTCTTAACAATCGTATTCCAATTTTCTTGCATCTTATCACGAATATCTTGCTTTTTACAAAACATAAGAATTCCTGAAGTATCTTGATCTAATCTATGTACGACGAATATTTTATTCTTTTTATTTTCTTTTTTTACATAATCTGATACCATTCTATAAGCAGTTATTTCTTTTTCCTTATCATTAGATATTGATAATAAACCATACGGTTTATTGATTACTACCAAATAATCATCTTCATAAAGAATTTGGATATTATCATGCATAACTTGTTTGGTATAAGATATTTCAATATTATCATTACACTTAACAAGATAACTACTGTTAGTAATTATTTTATCATTAACCTTAACCATACTATTTTTTATATAGTTCTTTATTGTCTTATTAGATAAATCACTTTTGAATAGCGAAATACTTTTTAGCAAAGTATTATCTTCTTTATTTATATAGGTCTGTCGTTTATTCATATAATCACCAATATTATTGTAACATTTCTTTGAAAAATATACAAATAGTGATATAATATGTTCCAGGTGGTAATATGTTTAACATGCTTATTAAAGAAATATGTAACGAATTAAATATTGAATATACCTATCTATCAAAAGACTGGCTTATAAAATTAACTAAGAATAACAAAACAGTTTATTTAGCTAATAACAAATTTCCACTTAATAATCATGTTGTTGGACTCATTATGGATGATAAATATGCCACATATGAAGTCTTAAAAGATCTTGATATTCCCGTTGCAAAGCATCATATATTCTATAGTGAGAATAATCATGAAAAATATACTCAAGGATGCAATAGTAACGAAGATTTACTAAATATCTTTAATGAATATAACCACGATGTAGTTGTTAAACCTAATAATGGTTATCAAGGAATCGATGTTTATCATATAACTAATTATGCTGATTTAACTAATACTACCAATAAATTATTTAAAAATAATTATTCTATAAGTATCTGTCCATATTACCATATTAAAAATGAATATCGGATTGTTGTTCTTGACAATGACATAAAGTTACTTTATAAAAAAAATAATCCAACGATTGTTGGCGATGGTATCCATTCTATAAAAGAATTACTTATTGAATTTAATCCATATTATTTTTCTAAGTTATCTTTACCTGAAGATATTCTACCTAAAGGAGAAGAATATACTTATGATTTTAGATTTAATTTATCAAAAGGAAGTACGGCATCTATAGATATAGATGCAAAAATAAAAGACGCTCTTATTAAAATATCAAAATCTATAACTACTAAAACCAATATTAGATTTGCCACCATCGATATTATTAATACTACCGATGATGAATTATTGGTATTAGAAATAAATAGCGGAGTAACGATAGATAAAGCTATAAAGTTTTTACCTGATGGCTATAATATAGCTAAAAGTATTTATAAAGAAGCTATTATTAAATTAATGGAGTAAGGAGTATCATATGGGAAAAATTCATAATATCGAAAAAGAAGAACTGTGGAATGAATTATTTGAAATATATGGTTATAGTGCTCATGATTGGCTGCATTATCCTGTAACTAAACGTAATATTATGACGCTTCACCATATAATTAAAAGATGCGATGGGGGAGATTTATCCATTGATAATATTGCCTTATTAACTAAAAAAGCACATCAAAATCTCCACACCTGTGAAGTGCGTGACATAGTTCTTTATAATGAAATTAATAATTTCTTTGATGAAATAGTCTTATTAGGTAGCCCTTTAGATAATTATTTAATAAATGAATCAATTAATTATAAGAACGCCTTAACTAGAGTGTTATATAAAAAGTAATAATTATTGAATTATTATTTTTTTTTTGATATAATTTATATGAATAGAAAGAGGTGCTATATGGCTAATAAACGTGATGAAGAATTAAAATTATTAGATGCTTATTTTAGAGCAAGCAACTATTTAGCGGTAGGCCAATTATATTTACTTGATAATCCATTGCTAAGAAGGCCACTTACATTAGATGATATCAAGAAAAAGTTGGTCGGACACTTTGGTACCGTTCCTGGACAAAACTTTATCTATACTCATTTAAATCGTATTATTAAAAAATATGATTTAAATATGATATATATATCAGGACCGGGGCATGGTGGAAATGCTTTGATTGCCAATACTTATCTTGAAGGATCATATACCGAAATATATCCCAATATTACCGAAGATGAAATCGGCATGCAGCGTCTATTTAAACAATTTAGTTTTCCGGGAGGAGTATCTAGTCACGTAGCTCCTGAGACCCCTGGCTCAATTAATGAAGGCGGCGAACTTGGTTATAGCCTTGCTCATGCCTATGGCGCTGTTATGGACAATCCTAGTTTAATTGCTGCCTGTGTCGTTGGCGATGGCGAAGCCGAAACTGGACCTTTAGCTACTGCATGGCATGGGAACAAATTTATTAATCCAAAAACCGATGGAATTGTTTTACCAATATTACATCTAAATGGCTATAAAATTGCTAATCCAACTATTTTTGGCCGTATGAGCGATAAAGAAATCACTAGTTTCTTTACTGGATGCGGATATAAACCATATATCGTTGCTGGCGATCTGCCAATGGATATGCATAAAAAGATGTCCGAAGCCTTAGATAAAGTCGTTAAAGATATTCGTAGTATTAAAAAAGGTAATAGTGTTAAAAGACCAATATATCCAATGATTATCTTACGTACTCCCAAAGGTTGGACTGGCCCTAGTATTGTTGATAATAAACAAATTGAAGGAACATTCAGATCACATCAGATACCTCTTCAAGTTGATTTAGAACATAAAAAGAATTTACATGTTTTAGAAAGATGGTTAAAAAGTTACCATCCAGAAGAATTATTTGATGAAAAAGGTCGCTTAAATAAAGAAATTAAAAAAATAATTCCTACCGGTAATCGTCGTATGGGAATGAATCCTAATACCAATGGTGGATTACTTCTAGATGATTTAAAATTACCCGATTTTAAAAAATACGCTGTAAGTATTCCGTACCCTGGAGCCGTAATGGCTAGTGACATGACCGAGTTAGGTAAATATTTACGCGATGTAATCGTTAATAATAAAAAGAATTTCCGCATCTTTGGCCCTGATGAAACGGCCTCTAATCGTTTAAGTGCTGTTTTTGAAAAGACCAATCGCAGATGGATTGAAAAGAAACTTAAAACTGATGATTCACTAGCTCCAGATGGCCGCGTTGTCGATGGTATGCTATCAGAACACATGTGTGAAGGATGGTTAGAAGGTTACTTATTAACTGGTAGACATGGTATTTTTAATAGCTATGAAGCCTTTATTCGTATCATTGATTCTATGGCTAGCCAACATGCTAAATGGCTAAAAGTATGTACCGAATTACCATGGCGTAGACCTATTGCTAGTTTAAATTATTTACTTTCATCTAATGTATGGCAGCAAGACCATAATGGTTATACTCACCAAGATCCTGGTTTCTTAAACCATCTTGTCACTAAAAAAGCTGAAATATCACGCATATACTTGCCACCGGACACTAACTGTCTATTATCATGCGCTGATCATATTCTTAAAAGTAAAAATTATATTAATGTTATTGTTGCTTCAAAACATCCAAGCTATCAGTGGTTAACGATGGATGAAGCTGTTAAACATTGTACTAAAGGTGTTGGCATTTGGCCATTTGCTTCAAGCGACGAGGGTAAAGAACCGGATATTGTTATGGTTTCTTGTGGCGATGCCCCAACAGTTGAAACATTGGCGGCTATTTCAATCTTAAAAGAACATTTTCCAGAATTAAAAATTCGTATGGTTAATGTTGTCGATTTAATGAAACTGGTATCTAACTATAAACATCCTCATGGCATGACTGATGAAGAATATGATGCCATCTTCACAAAAGATAAACCAATTATCTTTAACTTCCATGGCTATCCTGATCTAATTCATCAATTAACATATAGCCGTGAAAATCAAGATATGCACGTTCACGGTTATATTGAAGAGGGGACAATCACGACCCCATTTGATATGAAAGTACAGAATAAAATTGATAGATACCATTTAGTAATTGATGCTCTAAAATACTTACCTCAATTAGGTAATCGTTCATCAGCTTTAATTAATGAATGTCGTAATAAATTAATTGAACATAAATTATATATCAGTGAAAATGGCCTTGATATGGAAGAAATTCGCCATTGGCATTGGTAGAAAGGAAGATAATGAATAATAAAGGTTTTACTCTAATTGAATTAATAACAACAATTGGTTTATTATCAATAATTGCCATTATTTCTTTTGTTTCAATTAACAAAGTAATTGACGAAAGTAAAAAACAGAATTGCAAAACACTTATTAATAATATTAAAACGGCTGCCAAAGAATATGCTAGTGATCATCGTTATGATACGGCATTTATTAATCAGGTAAAAAGTACTAAAGTATATAATACTACTGCTGATTACTTAATTAATGAGAATTATTTATCTAGTCCAATAGTTAATCCATATACTAATGAAGAAATTGATAATCCAAGCTGTCTTAGCGTAACGGTATATTTAAATGATGATTATACGACCAGAAATATCTACGTATATGACACTTGTGATATACTAGATGTCTATTGCGGAGAACCTGCTCCTGCTGGCTAGAAAACCAAACAAGGAAATTAAATCCTTGTTTTTATTTTAATTATAAAAAAAGTATATGAAAATATTAAAAAGTATGATAAAATATATTATGTATAAAAATGGATAGGAAGTGATATCATGAATGGTAAAATATTAACCCCGGCATTAATTTTTATCGGTCTTTTTATTGCTATCATAGTCCTTCTTATTATCCTTCGTAATAGACGTAAACGCAAGTATAAAGATGAAATTGCTTCCTTAGAACTAGCTAAAAATAATCTACTTGATGCCCATTTATTAACTGAAGTATCTAAAGTGAGGGATTTAGTTAAAACAGATGATTTAAAACAAAAATTAAATGATTGGGATGAAACTATTCGAGTAATCAAAGATGAAAAAATAGATATTTTAACTGATTTAATTACTGAAGCTGATTTTCTTGTTGAAAGACGCGATTATAAAAATGCTTTAACTAAAATTGCCGATATTGAAATCAATATGGAAGCCTTAAAAAAGAAAACCGATACTCTTTTGGAAGAAGTAAAAATAATTACTAATTCTGAAGAAAGAAATAGGGGTATTATCACTAAATTAAAAGCTATCTATCGTGAACTTGAAAGTAAATATGAACGAACTAAGAAAGATTATGGTATTTTAACTGAGAGCATTGAAAATTATTTATTGTCAATTGATGAAAAATTCAAAATATTTGAAAATCTAATGGATCGTAATGATTACATCTCTGTTGAAAAATTAGTCATGGAGTTAGAAGAAAATATTAATACATTAAAGAATTATTTAGAAAAAACTCCTGACCTAATTGCTATGGCGACCATTATGATTCCAAGCAAAATAGATGAAACCAAAACATTATATTTTCGTATGCAACGTGATAATTATCCTATTGATTATTTAAATGTTGAATATAACTTAAAAGAAATAACTAAAAAAGTAGATACTATTATTAACAACATGAAAGAATTTAATCTAGATAATGCTGATATTGAACTAAAAACTATGTTAGAATATTTTAATACTATCTATAATAACTTTGAAAAAGAACGTTCTTCAAAAGATGTTTTTAGAGAGAATATTAAGAAAACTAAGAAAAAACTTGAAGGAATTAATAAAGTAGTCTATGATGTCTATATTCAAATGGATGATATCAAGAGTACCTATGACCTATCTGATAACGAGATGAGTAAGTTTACTGCTATTAATCGTGACTTAGAAAAAATAAATGAAGATTATAAAATTCTCTTTGAACATGGTAAAGGTAGAACCTTTGCTTACTCAAGACTAGTCGAAGAACTTGAAGGACTTAACAATCGCTTAACTAGACTCCAAGATGATCTTGATTATCGCCTTAAATCAATAACTAGTATGAAAGACGATGAGTCTCGTGCCAAAGAACAACTCAATATGATTGAAAACTTACTTGTTGGTGCTAAGAGTAAACTAAAAGATTACAAAATACCGGTTATTCCCAATAACTATTTTATCGAGTTGGAAGAGGCCAGTGAAGCTATTCGCGAAATAATTAAAGAATTAGCAAAAAAACCTATTGCTATTAAAGTATTAAATATTCGTGTTGATACCGCTAGAGACTTGGTATTTAAAATATATAATAAAACCAATGACATTGTTAAAAATGTTACGACCTGCGAAGACTTAATTGTTTATGGTAATAGATATCGTACAACATATAAAGAAATAGATGATGCTTTGAATAATGCAGAAGACTTATTTTACAAAGGAAAATATAAACAATCTATTGATACTTCTGTAAATGCTATTGCCTCAGTTGACAGAAATATTTATGAGCGTTTTAGTTTAGAAAAATAATTGCAAATAATTAAAAATAATGATATCATATATATAGAATAAAGAGGAGATGAATAATATATGAGTAATATAAAAGAATTCTTATTAGATAATTATATCTGGATTATCGTAGTAATCGTATTAATAATTATAACGATTATTGGCTTTTTAGCTGACAAAAAGAAAGAGAAAGGACCAAAACAAGAATCAGTTCCTCCAGTACCAAATCCTGGAGTTGCTGCTCCTCCTGTTGCTCCTGTTGCTCCAATGACATATCAGCCCCAAGCTCCAGTAGAACAAGCTAATAACTTAAATGGTATGGCTGTTCCTCCTGTTGCCCCTCCCGTTAATCCAATGCCTGAACCTATGAATCCAGTAGTTAATAACACTATGCCAGGGCCTATCCCAGTAGAGCCAATTAATAATATGAATATGGCTCCTAATCCTATGGGACAAGTTCAAGAAGTTAATGCTATGCCTCCGGTAGAGCCAGCACCACTATCAGAACAAAAACCAACATTTGAGCCTGCGGCACCAGTGGCTATGCCAATGGCATCTCCTAGCGTTATGCCAGAACCTATAAACAATATGAATGCGCCAGTAGAAAATCAACCAGTTAATCCGATGCCTGGAATGATCAACCCAATAAATATGCAACCAATGCCAAATCCAGCCCCAGTAACTGATATGTATAATGGGGGAGTATCTCCTCAACCTATACCAAATCCTGGAATGGTTCCACCAGTGGCACCAATTCCTACGCCGAGCACTCCACCAGTTGCTCCTCAACCTATGCCTAATCCTGCTCCAACAGTACCAACTGAAGTGCCAGTAAATAATGGAGGTAGTGTTCCTCCTCAACCAGTAAGTTTCGTATATGGACCACAGAACAACAATAATCCAATGTAAGGAGGCAACTTATGAATAATAATCAAAATAACAATGTCGTTCCTAGTGGTACCCCAGTACAGAATAATGGTACATATATTAATAATCCTGTAAACAATGTTATTCCTACGGCTTCAGCCAATAATAATGTCACTTTGGGAGCGGTACCTAATCAACAGCCAACTAATAACAATGTTGTGCTAGGAAATGTGAACAATGTAACATACCAGGATACTATTGGTACTATTACTCCTGACCAAGTGGATACTAGCAATAATCAATACATTAATCCGAATGTTACAACTACTAATACAGCAATTAATGACTTAAACGTTGATGGTGGATATAATAATATGAATGCCGATAATACCGGCCCAGATTTTAATAATCCTCCGGAATATATAAATGATGAGCAAGTCAGAGCTAATATTGAAGGCAAACAAAAAAACACTGTTACTATTACTAAAGAATTAAAATTAGTAATAGTATTAGCGTTAGTATTATTATTCTTTATATTGTTTATGCCTAATATTGCTGATGCCTTCAATAAACTTATCTATCGCTAACCGATAGTTTAATAATCAGGTCATAATCGTCATCACTAGCCATAATATTTTTATGTTCAGTATGACATTTTAAACACTTATATATAATTTTATAAGTGTTTTTATATTTTTCTATTCCGATAGGTTTCATCAATCCTTGACAAGTATTTAATCTATCTCCGGGCATAATATCAACATGTTTTGAATAAAGACACTTAGGGCAATGATCTCTCGCTGTATAATTTAACTTATCGACTTTATATCCACAATTCTCGCATATGAATTCTTTATCAATCATTGTAAATTTTTTCATTATATCACCTAAAATAAGTATATAATAAAATTACTATAATTACAAATATAACCTTGAAAGAGTATAGTATTTTCTGCTATAATAATTAAAAGGAGTATTATTATGGAATACGATAATTTAACTAATTTATATCAATTTTTAATTCCCGCATTTGACGTTAAACTACGTTTAATAAAAAATGATAATTATCATCTTACCAAGAAAGATATTTGGTTATATCTAGCTAGTACCAAATGGTCATCTTCAACTGACTTAACAATATCTGATATGGTTGATGATATAATTACCGTAAATCCATTAGATATAATTCATAATAACAAAGGAGAAACAGAATAATGAACAAAAGAAAATTTATCATAACTTCACTAATTATCTTAATAATTAGTGCTATCTGCATTTATTTTATAAAGCCACTAATTAATGACATTAATTTTGGTTTAGATTTACAAGGAGGATTTGAAGTACTATACGAAGTAAGCCCTTTAGAAGAAAATGAAAAACTTACTAGTGATATGCTATATTCAACCTATAAATCTATTTTAAAAAGAATTGATGTTTTAGGAGTTTCAGAGCCTGAAATAACTATTGAAGGGGAAAATCGTATTCGTATTAAACTAGCTGGCATTAAGAATGCCAATGAAGCCAGAAATACCATATCATCAACTGCCGTTTTATCATTTAGAGATTATAATGATAATTTACTACTAACATCTGATGTCTTAGGTGGTGAAGCTAAAGTAGGGCAAGATGACCGTGGAAGACCGGCAGTTAGCCTAAAAATAAAAGATACTGATGCTTTTTATGAGGCCACTAAAAAAGTTAAAAATATGACTAATAATCTTATGGTTATTTGGCTTGATTTTGATGAAGGTACCGATTCATATGTCAATGAAAAAAATAAAGCTGAAATGGCTCATAATAGGGGAGAAGAGGCTGGATGCGGAACTAGCGCGTCCCACTGTTTATCAGCAGCCTATGTTGACCGTGCCTTTGCTAGTGACGTTATCATTCAAGGCAATTTTACTAAAGAAGAAGTAACAAATCTAGTTGAATTAATCAATTCTGGTGCCTTGCCAACAAAATTAACCGAAATATCATCCCGCACTGTCGAAGCGGCCTTTGGTGTTACTTCCTTAAATAAAACATTAATTGCTGGGTTAATTGGTATTATTTGTGTCGCTATTATTATGACCATCATTTACCATTTTGCCGGTTTGATAGCGTCATTTGGTCTAATCCTATATACCTTTATCTCATTTTTAATATTCTACCTAATTGATGGCGTATTAACTTTACCTGGAATTGCGGCTATGTTATTAGGTATCGGTATGGCTGTTGATGCCAACGTCATCTGCTTTGAACGTATTAAAGAAAATCTCTTAATTGGAAAGCCATTAAAAGAAGCCTACAATATTGGTAATAAAAATAGCTTTACCAGTATTATCGATGCTAACGTTACAACCATCATTGCAGCTATTATCATGTTTATATTAGGAGTAAGTTCTGTTAAAGGATTTGCTACCATGTTAATTATTAATATTATAGTAACAATTGTAATCATGGTATACTTAATCAAAGCTATCTTAAAACTATTCGTATCTACTGGCATCTTTAACGAACGATTAAATCTTTTTATTGGTATTAATAAAGATAAAATAAAGAAAGCCAAAGATATTCGTATTCCATTTGAAAAAGTTAACGTTGTAAAACATAAGATGAAATTTGTTTGCTTGACCATTCTCATCATTCTAGTAGGCGCAGGAGTATATCTATTTAGCGGTGCTAATTATGGTGTTGACTTTACTGGCGGAACAACTATAACTATTAATAATCCAACTAAAAATGCTTATAATGATATCACTAAACTTATGAATGATTCATCATATACAATTCGTAAAACAAACACTAGTGATAGAGAATTAACTATAACCATTAGTGAAGTATTGGATAAAGAAGATATTACTTCTTTAACAAGCCAATTAAAAGATAATTACAATTTAGATAGCGACATCTATGTCGTATCTAAAATAGTTAAACAAGAATTAGTAAAAAATGCTTTTAAATCATTATTATTTGCAAGTATTGGAATAATTATCTATGTCGCTATAAGATTTAGATTTAACTATGCTATTAGCGGTATTATCGCTTTAATCCATGATGTTTTAATAACTTACTTATTCTTTACTATCTTTAAAATTGAGATTGGTTCAATATTTATTGCTGCTGTTTTGACCATTATTGGTTACAGTATCAATGATACTATTGTTACATTTGATATTATTCGTGAAAATTATAAAGAAAGATCTAAAAATAATCCACTTACTAAAGATGATTTAGATACATTGGTAAATGACAGCATTCGCAGAACCTTAACCCGTACGATAGTTACAACCATAACTACAATCATTCCAGTTATTTCATTACTTATATTAGGTTCTCGAGAAATTATTAATTTCAATATTGCCTTACTCGTAGGCTTTATAGCTGGTACATATTCATCAATATTCATATCTAATATCATTTGGTTGTCATTAGAAAAAAGACGTCTAACTAAACCTAAAAAGGAAGATGTTGATGACGATGAAATAAGTGAATTAAAAGTAAAAGGAATAAATTGTTAAAAAGAAAGAAGGTGGGCATATGAGTATAAAGACTGAAAATATAACTATTGAAGATTTACTTGATAAAGTAAAACAATATGACAATTCAGTTGACGATTTAAATCTAATTCGTAAAGCTTATGACTATGCCTATAAAAAACATTTTTCCCAGAAACGTATTACTGGTGATGACTATATAACTCATCCCTTAAACGTAGCCTGGATTTTAACAGATGTCAGTGCCGATGGTGAAGCAATTGCTGCGGCCTTACTTCATGATACAATTGAAGACTCTGATAGTACTTATGATGAAATAAAAAATCTCTTTGGATTATCCGTAGCTAATATTGTTGAAGGCGTTACCAAGATTAATCGTCTAAATTTTAGTTCTGATTCTGAACAGATGGCAGCTAATCAACGAAAAATACTAGTGGGTCTTTCAAGTGATGTCCGTGTCTTAATCGTTAAACTAGCTGATAGACTTCATAATATGCGTACCCTTTATGTCTTATCTGAAGCTAAACAAAAACGTAAAGCTAAAGAAACTCTTGAAATATTAACTCCCGTTGCTCACAGACTAGGTATGTATAAATTAAAGTCTGAACTTGAAGATTTATCCCTTCGTTATTTAAATCCCGATGCCTATTATGAAATTGTTGAAAAATTAAACTTAAAGAAAACAGAACGTGATTCAGCCGTTGGCAAAATGCTAGATGAAGTAAGTAATCTTTTAACTGAACATAATATTCCTCATGAAATAAAAGGACGTAGTAAAAGTATTTATAGTATTTATAATAAAATGGCTAAAGGAAGAAAATTTGAAGATATCTATGATATTTTAGCCCTTCGTGTCTTTGTTAATACTGAACAAGAATGCTATTTAGCTCTAGGTTTAATTCATTCTAAATATAAACCTGTTCCTAAGCGTTTTAAAGACTATATCGCTATGCCTAAAACTAATCTATATCAGTCACTTCATACAACTGTTTTTGGTATTGATGGTGAATTATTTGAAATTCAAATAAGGACCTATGAAATGGATAAAATTGCTGAATATGGTATTGCTTCACATTGGTCATATAAAGAAAACAAAACCGTTAATAAAAAAGACTATATGGAGAAAAAACTAGAAATATTTAGAAGTATTATTGAACTTAATGAAGATTCTAGCACTCCTGAAGAATTTATAAGTAATGTCAAAAAAGATATTCTTACCAATGATTCTATATATGTATATACCCCTAAAGGTGATGTCATAGAATTACCAAATGGTGCTACCTGTGTTGACTTTGCTTATCGTGTACACACTGAAGTAGGCGATAAGATGGTGGGAGCTATTGTTAATGACAGTATTGTTCCCTTAGATTATGTCTTAAAAACAGGGGATATCATTAAAGTAAATACAAGTAAATCATCCAAAGGCCCCAATAAAGACTGGCTAAATTTTGCAACAACCAGTCAAGCAAGGAATAAGATTAAAGCATTCTATACAAAACGTGAAAAAGATGAAAATCTTGAACGAGGTATGGATTTATTAACTGCTGCTTTCCGTCGTAAAGGATTACCATTTGATGAAACCATTGATAATCATCTAGCACTAATTTTAGATACCTTAAAATTACGTGATTTAGATGATTTGTATCTATCCATTGGTTCCGGCAAATTTACTCCTTCCGCCGTTATCAGAATTATTTCCAAAAAAGATACTCCAGCTGATAAATTATTAAATAAAAATAATCCTAATCCTAAAAAGCAAGCCCTTAAAAATGATGTTTTAGTTGAAGGAATGAATGAAATTAAAGTAACCCTTAGTGGTTGCTGTAAACCTATTCCAGGCGATACCATTATTGGTTATATTACAAAAGGTTCTGGTATTACTGTTCATCGTAGCAATTGTAAAAATATTATTGATTTAGATGAGCGTTTAATTAATGTTAAATGGAATGATGCTATTAGTAAGAAATTTTCAACAGACTTACTTATATATACAACTCCATCCGATAATCTAATCGATATTATTACGGTTGCTAGCACTAATAATGTTTCAATTGAATCAGTCTATACCATTACTAAAAGTGACTTTAAAATATATACGGTAACTGTTTTGGTAGAAAATACCACTACCTTAAATAAGTTTATCAGTAACTTAAGTAGTTTACCATTTATAAAGAATGTAGAAAGGCAGATGAACTAATGCGTATTGTTGTCCAACGTACTAAAAAATCCAGTGTTAAAGTAAACTCTAAAATAGTAGGTGCTATAGGTAATGGCCTCACTTTACTTGTTGGATTCACTGATACCGATACCAGTAAAGAAATTGATTATATGGTCGAAAAAGTAATAAATTTGCGCATATTTGATGACGAAAATGGGGTTATGAATAAATGCCTATTAGATGTTAAGGGAAGTATTCTTTCAATTAGTCAATTTACATTATATGCTGATGCCTCTAAAGGAAGACGTCCTAGTTATGTCAAAGCCTTATCTGGTGATAAAGCAACTCTTCTTTATGATGAATTTAATCGTAAACTAAAAGAAAAAAATATTCATGTTGAAACCGGTATCTTTGGTGCTGATATGGAAGTATCTTTAATTAATGATGGACCAGTTACCATCTTATTGGAAAAATAATGTCAAATAAAGTAGACTTAAGTGATTTAAGTTTACTTTTTTTCAATATACTGCTATATTTATGTAAAGGATAGTGATACTATGAAAGAACATACCAAATTAGATAAACCGCTAATGATTGTTATGTTTATCTTTATGATCTTCGGTCTAATTATGGTTCTTAGTGCCTCATCTATGGCTTCATACATGCGTTATCACAATAGTATTTACTTTTATTTAATCCGTCAAGGAGTATTTATGTTGGTAGGCCTAATAGGCTTTTTCATAGCTATCTATTTTCCTACCAAACTATTTAAAAAAGTTAGTCCATTTCTCATGTTTCTTTTAATAGCTTCTTTGTTTGGCCTAATGATATATGGTTCTGTTTTTAATTCCAGTCAAAGTTGGTATGATTTAAAATATATAACTATTCAACCAAGTGAAATAGGTAAATTAATTGTTATCTTATTTTTAGCTTACTACTATGAAAAACATCGTGATGAATTAGATAATCAATGGACTCTTTTAAAACCAATTATTATTTCCACTATTATAATTGTTTTGGTTGCTATGCAACCAGATTTAGGTACAGCCTTTGTTATCTTTGGTATTATTATCTTAATCTTTTATGCACTACCTTTAAAGAAAACTACACGTATGCCTATTAATAAAATATTTATAGGTGGAGTCTTGCTGGTAGCTTTAATTCTTATCTTAACCGGTGGTTCATTTCTAAGAGATTACCAATTAAAACGTTTCCAATTTATGAACCCATGTGAAAGATATGAAGATAAAACAGGTTATCAATTATGTAATAGTATTATTGCCCTAAAGAATGGTGGCTTAACAGGTAAAGGAATAGGTGAGAGTACTCAAAAGTATCTTTACTTACCTGAATCCCATACCGACTTTATTTTTCCTATCATTGTTGAAGAATGGGGATTAGTGGTTGGTGTGATTATTCTATTTCTATATGCCTTCATGCTTTATCGCATACTAGGTATTGCCAAACATGCCACCAATTTAGGTAATTCTATTATTGCTTATGGCGTATTTGCTTATCTTATCCTGCATATAGCCATAAACTTAATAGGTGTCTTAAATATTGGCCCATTAACAGGTGTTCCATTACCATTCTTATCATATGGAGGATCTTACACTATAACCTTAATCGTATCTATGGGCTTCGTTGAACGTGTTCACTATGAAACATATAAGAAAGCTAAAGTAAAGAAGTAATTGCCAAATTACTTCTTTTATTATTAATAAAACGTAAATTGATAATATTTTACAAATATGTTATTATAAAACTATATTTAATAATAATGTTATATTATTAAACTAACAAAGGAAGTGATAGATGAATAAAAAATAGAAATCATTAACAATCATTGCATTAGTAAAAATTAAAAACTAGTATTGCCAAATAATATCACTAGGTACACTCCAAAATAATAATAACTAATGTAAATATAGAAATAAACAACAATCTAATTCATATATTTAAATAGGTGATGATATGAAGAAAGTATTGTTGTTTTTATTATGCCTAAATATCCTTATTCCATATGTCCAAGCATCAACTTCATCAGCTTATGAATATGTATTAATGGATATGGATTCAGGAAGAGTATTAGCCAGTAAAAATAAAGATAGTCCTAGATTAATTGCCTCTATTACTAAAATTATGACTTGTCTCATAGCTATTGAAAATAAAAATGTCTTTGATATTGTAACAGTTGATGATTCTATTTTAAAAAGTTATGGCTCAGGTATTTATATTTCTGTAGGTGAGGAAATAACTTTATTAGATTTATTATATGGCTTAATGTTAAGAAGTGGTAATGATGCCGCAATTATGATTGCGACATATGTATCTGGAACAGAAGAAAAATTTGCTGAACTAATGAATGAAAAAGCAAAATTATTAGGAATGAAAAATACTATTTTTTATAACGCTAGTGGTTTAGATACCGAAACTATTGGTAATAAATCAACAGCCTATGATATGGCCCTTCTTACTAGTTATGCCATGAAAAATGAAATATATAAAAATATTGTTAAAACAAAAAAACATATCGTTAAAACTAATTTAAAAACTTATGTGTGGCATAATAAAAATAAACTTCTTAGTGAAGACTATATAACTGGAGGTAAAACCGGATATACTGACAGAGCTAAGAGAACTTTAGTTTCAACAGCCTCTAAAAATAATATGAATTTAGTCGTAGTTAATATCAATGATTATGATAATTGGAATACTAATAAATCATTATATAAAGAAGCATTTAATAATTATAAAAGTATAAAAGTATTAAATAAAAAAACATTCACTGTTTTAAAAGATAATTATTATAAAAAATTATATATAAAAAATGATTTATACCTAACTCTAAAGAAAAATGAATCTAAATATCTTATATCACATATTAAATTAGAAAAGAAAACCAATTATCAAGATGGTGATAAAGTAGGGAATGATTATATTTATATTGGCAATACCTTAGTTCATATAGAACCAATATATGTTAGTAAGAAAAAGAGGTATAAATGATTAATTACTTATTTGCTTTATTTTTTATCATTGGTATAACTTATAGTATTCTAACAAATAATCTAACTATTAGTCATGAAATGCTAAATGCTAGTCATACAGCTATTGACTTAATTTTATCACTTTTACCAGTTATCTGTCTCTGGTTAGGTATCATGAATATAGCTAAGAAAAGTGGTCTTTTAGATAAATTAGCAAACTTATTAAATCCCATTTTAAAATACTTATTTCCAGAAATCCCTAAAGATAGCCCTTGCTTAAGCTATATTAGTTCCAATATTATCATGAATATGTTAGGGCTAGGTAATGCCGCTACACCATTTGGCTTAAAAGCTATCAAAGAAATGCAATTATTGAATAAAGAAAAAGATACTGCTACCAGAAGTATGATTACTTTTCTTGTAATGAATACCGCTTCAGTTACTATTATGCCTACCACCATTATATCCTTGAGAATGTTATATGGAAGTATAACTCCTGAATCTATTGTTCCGTATATTTTTATAACTTCTTTCATGTCATGTCTAATTGGTTTAATTATTGATAGATTATTCTATATTGTGAGGTTACGATGATCTATATATCTAAACTAATTATCCCTATAATAACCCTAATCGTAATTATCTATGCCTTATTTAAAAAGATAGATATCTATAATACTTTCTTAGAGGGAGTTATTGAAGGTTTATCCATATCCCTAGAAATATTTCCTAGTATGTTTGCTATGATTATCTCTGTAACTGTTCTAATTAAAAGTGACATTATTACCGATCTAGTTAATAATATAAATATAACTTTATTTCCTAAAGAAATACTTCCTATTGCTATCCTTAGACCAATTTCTTCTTCCTCATCTATAATGCTTTTAAATAATATCTTAAATACCTCTGGGCCTGATTCTCTTACTGGTAAAATTGCCTCTATTATAACTGCTTCAACTGATACGACTATCTATATTATCGGTATGTATTATTCCAGTATTAAAATTAAAAAAATAAAACATTCTCTTATCGTAGGGTTACTTGCTGATTTATCATGTATAATTATCAGTATTATTATTGTTAATATTATTTAAAAATAAAAGCAACCTTAAAGGTTACTTTTATTTAGGCTTTCCTTATTCATGTCACTATTATTGCATGAATTATTATCATTATTATTCTTGCAATTATTACATGAATGAGTATTATTTGACTTTTTCTTTTTAGCCATAATTTATCACCCAATATTATTATTATCAAATTAATTAAATTTATGTATTAGACTAGTATTTTTAATCTTTTTTTGATAAAATACTTATAAGGAAGTGAAGACATGCTAAAAATATTTAAAAAAATGTTTGATAACGAATATAAAGAATTAAAAAGATTTAATGCTATTGCCGAAAAAATAGATGCCTTAGATGAAGAATATAGCAAATTATCTGATAAGAAATTAGCTGCTAAAACTGATGAATTTAAAAAACGTTTAGCCGAAGGCGAAGACCTCGAAGATATCTTAGTTGAAGCATTTGCCACAATTAGAGAAGTTGCGTACCGTATCATTGGCGAAAAAGCTTATTTTGTCCAGTTACTAGGTGCTTTAGCTATTCACTATGGTAATATTGCTGAAATGAAAACTGGTGAAGGTAAAACCTTAACAACTATTTTCCCAGCATATTTAAATGCCTTAACAGGTGAAGGTGTTCACGTTGTAACTGTCAATGAATATTTGACCGAAAGAAATGCTGAATGGATGGGCCCAATATTTAAATTTTTAGGTTTGACTGTTGGTGTAAACTTAAGAAGTTTAAGTCCAAAAGAAAAACAAGAAGTATATAATTGTGATATTACTTATACCACCAATAATGAATTAGGATTTGATTACTTAAGAGATAATATGGTTGTTCATAAAGAAGATCGCGTAAGTAGAAAATTAAACTACTGTATCATCGACGAAGTCGATTCAGTTCTTATCGATGAAGCAAGAACACCTTTAATTATATCTGGTGGTGTAATGCAAAAT
>JAEEGL015573841.1_pt1 | contig 18174 bp, 12 predicted proteins | sample 9134231 | NCBI WGS metagenome assembly JAEEGL01 (sample SAMN16246548, study PRJNA631951) | gut metagenome | biome: gut microbiome; feature: rumen; material: fiber-attached | host: Bos | place: Iran: Karaj | collected 2018-10 | reverse complement strand
TTAATGTGTAGAATTAGTGAAAGAGATGACCATTTTTAGCAAACATAATCAACTGATCTTCAGTGCATTAGCGTCGCTCTTTGTGCTGTCGTCATTGCCGTCATGCCAAAGAGAGCCCAGCCCTGTAGATGAGAATTTGTATCTGACAGATGAGCCGATTCTTATCCAGGCGGCCGGGTCAGACGTGCAGACCAGAGGCCTGCTGAACAAGGCTGATCTTCCCAAAGTCGACTCAAAAGTCAAAGTGTATGACTACCTGACCGGGTTCAGAGGGAAGATGACAGTAGGCCAGACTACTTATGACGGCACCACGACCCCGGTCAACGTGATGTACATCGACGACGAGGTCGAGTGCGTCACCCCCGGCTCCGAAACTAATCCGGAAGGCGACTGGAACTTCGCCAGCGGCCACAACTGGCGCTGGACCCGGACAGGCACGCACAATTTCTTCGGGTGGCTGACGCATGACGGGAATGGTAGCGGTATGGATATTCCTTCAGAATGGGCAAGTTTCGATCCGGGCAGCAAGACCCTCGGCGTCGGTCCCATAACCATGAACTCAGGCACCCCCCAGTTTGATTTCAGCTATTCGGACATTGTCGCGGTCGACGTCGAATCTGATGACTTTGCCGCTGACGGCACCATCGAGCTCCCCCTCAAGCACCTCTTCAGCGCCCTGGCGATTTCAATCAGGAATGATGGTGAAGACGTAATCAACCTGACATCGGTCACTATTTCCGGGATGAACAACACTAAATCCGCCGCTATTGATTATTCAATAACCGCCTCCTCTCCCGGAGTTCCCCGGTTTTCCAACCAGAGCTCATCCAACTTTATCCCAGCTTTGGCCAGTCCAGTTGAGCTCACAAGAACCGGCGCAACCTTATCATTGATGGATTATACGCTGATGTGGCCGCAGACAATAAGAGAAGTGGAGGGCACCGTAATAACGGTCAACTACACGATAGCGGGTGATTATAAAGAGGATGGAACAACTTTGACCCCGTATTCCGTTCATGTTGAACTTAATCAGAATGGTGACTTTGTGGAGGGAATGAAAGCAGGATCCAAGTATTCAGTATTGCTAAGGTTCGTCGGAAAGACTATTGACCTAAAACTGATTGTCCTCCCATGGGACTACAACGAATATAGCTACGATTACAGCAGGGATGCCATAGATTCAGGTCCTGACGGAGCCGGGGAAATTGATTTTGACCAGCATTATCCTGGCTATAACCGCTCAAGCCGAACCATGACACTGCAGAGCCAGACAGATGTTTTGCAAGGATCATTCATGATTTATGGGCCGCATAGCGGTGAATGGGCATTATCCGTTTGGGGGGATGGTGCGGATTATTTCACAGTGTATCCGACTCAGGGAGAGATCAATTTCGATTTAAGCTCTGGAAGACAGGTAGTATCCTTCACGGTGACTCCTTCCACCACCGCTCCTGATGCCGGAACTGAAGTCGCGCTACATTTCAATGTCGCTATATTGCTTAATGGCGAATGGGTTGACGCCAATTCCGAGTTCAACCGCAAAGACTGGAAAATTGTTTGGAGACAGCAGTGATGAGAAAGATAGCATTATATTATTCAATAGCGTTTGGACTATTGGCGGCAGGCTGTGTCAAAGAGATTGAGATTCCGGAAGTATCTCAGGGAGAGAGCGATACGATAGAGCTAAACCTGCGGATTCTGGATTCAAAGACAAGGGTCGGAAAGGATGGAGTCAAGGACGGAGTCTCTGAATATAACGAGAATGCGTTGGGAGGATATCTTGATGTCTTCTTTTACGCTAACAATGCGGATTTGGATACTCCGGCGCTCGAAAGTGTGAGAGCATCCATTAACCCGAACACAGCCCGTGTCAGCATCCCGACATCAGCACCTGCAATCAGGACAATTTTCGGAGGCACCACAGCCGGCAGGACATGCAAGGTGTTCGTCGTCGCCAACTATAATGGAACAACTCCCATGAGCGACATCCATTCCAGGGCTGAGAAATATTCCCGCTCAGAGCTTAATGAACTCGTTCTCGCCCAAGCGACCTGGAGCGATATATGCGATGCTGTCGACGGTACATTCACGCCTGGCGACACACCCAATTTCGTGATGACAGGGGAAGCCACGCTCGAGAGTCGAGGGATAGATGCGGCTCCGGTTGTGAGCGGGGAAATATCCGTGAGCAGGATCGCCTCCAAGGTCACTTTCAGTATGAATGTGAAGGATACGATCAATGTTTATGTATATTCTGTTGACTACAAAGGCAATCGTATTAAAATCATCGATCCAGATACAGGCGAATGGACCGGTGACTATGAGCGGAAGAAGGTCACTATGAAGCCGAGCAAGGACGCCATGGTGGTCAATCTTTGTTACGCCAATAATTATGCGGAGCTTTCGGGAGAGTCTTATGTGACAGAAGAAACGGATGATCCCCATCTTTTTGACTACAAATATCGCCCCCTTGTCCAGTCAGACGGCACATATAAGGCCCAGCCATTCTACTCCTATCCACAGGATTGGGGAACCGGGGCCGCCAACCAGCCATATCTCAAGCTGAAGATTCCATGGACTCCGATTGACGAGAATAATAACGCTGGTTCCACTAAAGAGTACTATTACAAGATTCCCCTTCCGGAAGGTGAGTTGAAGCGTAACAACTGGTACCAGATAGGTCTGGACGTCTCAATCCTTGGTGGAGAAGAGCAGGAACCTATCCCGGTTCAGATAAAGTATTGTGTCGCCCCGTGGGTGGCTGACTCCGAGAGTGAGGCATCTGTCGTTTCTTCTCGTTATCTCAGCGTAGCGAGGAAGTCATACATTCTCTATAATACGGAAAACCTCTCAATTCCTATGGCTACTTCTCACCCCGTTGAGATTGTAGATATTACTATTTCGAAACCTTATTATGGCACAGGAACAGCACCTTCATTCGATGCTGACGACATCCAACGTCTTGAACCGAATAATAGATCAGATGCGATCTTATTCCAGCATGATATTGATAATAATATAAATTCGAGCGGATTTGACTGTACCCCTTATACAATATCGTTTACCATTCGCCATATTGATAAACACGATTATTCCACGAATATATCTATCCTTCAGTATCCAGCCTTATATATCATTCCAGAAGAGAATTACGATTATTCCCGTGATGGTGATGGAAGCAATCGGCATAGGGGATACGTTCTGGTAAACAACAGCACGAACACTTGGGGAGGTGTTCATGGATTGACCAACACAGCCCAGAATCAAAATAAGGACATGTACATTATTAATGTAACACGGCTTGAAGCTGGATCCGAGTACATTATCGGAGATGCCAGACAAGATGTCGTTGCTTCGTACGACCCTTATCCTGCTTTTGTTCAGGCACCTTCCGTTCAAGGTTCAAGGCGCTCTTTACTTTACTATTACCCTACAGAGGAATCAGGTAGGACAATCAATATGGTCTCACCATCATTCAGGGTCGCTTCGTCTTACGGAGTAACTAATGCGATTTCCCGGGAGGACGCACGATATCGCTGTGCCTCGTATCAAGAAGACCAATATCCGGCAGGAAGATGGAGAGTTCCTACGAAAGCAGAGATTGCATATATAGCAAACCTTTCATCAAAAAAAGTTATACCAATTCTTTTCAATCCAAATGGAACATATTGGAGTGCAAATGGTTTGATTAGGGTTAGTAATTCTGGTGGTACTATTTCTGACGCAACGGGTAATTCTGCTTATGTTCGGTGCGTATATGATGAGTGGTATTGGAGTAAAAAAGATTCTGAAGGAACTGAGACTAATGTATGCCCAAGAGGCACATTCACTTGGGGCGACCAGCCACGTTAAAAGAGAATTATTATGAGAAGAATAGCATATATCCTCCTTGGCGCATGGATGCTTATTAGCGCTTGCCAGAAGTTGGAGCCTGTCACTATTGATGCTCCGGCAGAGAATCCGGAACTGTCTAAGGATGTGAAGGTTCCCATCTCTTTCGATGTGCTTGTGCCTCGTGACAAGATGTCCACCAGGGCGATGGCTGACGAACCGGAAATCGATCACATCCGAGTCGCCGTATTCGGAGGCAGCGGTTTTTTCAATGAGTGGCTTGTCGCCACGATCCAGGATGCCCAGGAAGTCAATTATGATGGCACAGAGGCCACAAAATACACAATCAGTATCAACCTCACGATGACAGACAGCCGCCTTAGGCTCCATTTCATAGCCAACGGCCCCGAGGAGGCTCCATTGACCGGACAGCCTTCGAGAGACAATGAGGACGGAATGATGTCCCGTCTCACCAGCAAACTGAACGACACCCATAATGACGGCTATTGGCAGAAAGTCGTCCTGCCGCTTGGAGTACATGCCCAGACGTGGTTCAACGATGAGACCCAGATGGTTGAGTACTATAAAGTTAACGGACAGTACGTTCCTACAGTGGAAACAGTGGAGCAATTCCCCGATCCGATCAAACTAATCCGTAACTTCGCCAGGATACGTGTCAAACTTGCTGACGACAGCCAGCTGACCTCAATATCTTCTTACGCCTTGGCGAATGTGCCGATCGAGGGCAGTTTCGCCCCTATGATCCCCAGTTCGATATTCACAGACGAGTATGGCCATTATGACGAGAACGGCTCTTATTCTGAGAGTTTCGTCCCGAATTATTCCGATCTGACATTTGAGCAGCTTACTTCAGATCCGTATAACTATGGAGGTTACTTCCCGTCGGGTATCCAACTTGGCGGATATTGGGATGGCGAGCAGATTCGCCCCTATCCAAATGAAAGCGACATGAAAGACTGGAGTGCCGACAAGTACCTCTATGTGTACGAGCGGACGATCCCTACTACTACCCGTCCTTCCACCCGGCTTATCATCAAGGCCACCCATCAGACTGACGGGGAGAAATATTACAGGGTTGATCTTCGGGACAAGTCAGGGAGTTACGCACTCCTGCGCAACCACTCTTACCTCGTGACCATCGGGGATGTCGCCGCCGGAACAGGGAAGGACACCCCGAAGGAGGCTTATGAGAGCGCTTCAGCAGACGTCTCAGCTGAAGTGACTGACCTTCCGGAGGTCTCCGACGGGATCGCTCAGATTGCGGTCGAATATATAGAAAAGACATACATTATTGGCGGCGAGACTTATACTGTTGATTTCCAATTTATTCCCGATATAGGGCCCAACAATCAGGGAACGCCAGACAACAACAAGGTGACGTTCAAACTAGGTGCCGGTGTCGGTAATGAGTTCAAGGAACTTTCTCAGCTTCAGTCTGACTACCAACCTGCTATCACGAATGTGTCTATATCCTCCTCTGCTGACGGGAAACCTGGCTGGGGCCGGATAACCTACACTCTGACAGCTAATAATGTTAATAAGTACGAAACCATAAGGGTGATCGGCACGAAGGAAGATGGTTCTGAGATTTACCGCGACGTCGTCATTTACCTTAAAGTCAAGCAGGTGATGACAGTCCAGTGTCTTGATAAGTACATCGAGGAGGAAGTTGGTGCTACAGAACGGGTCAGGGTGATCATTCCTGGAGACCTCAGCCGTTCCATGTTCCCTTTGGACTTCAAGATCGAGCCGGCAAGCTATGCCCTCAATCCTGATGGTCAGAATATGCCTGTCCAGTCAGGCACTTCGCTGACCGGAAGCGGAAAGCCTGTGTTCTACTTTATCCGGACTATTACCTGGGAGGAATATCGTGACGTGTTGACTAAATTGTCTGACACGGACCCTCGCAAGTACTTCGATTGCAAATTCAAGAGCACCAAGGCAGAGAGCGAGTGCTATGTATGGGTCTCCAATCCTTATTTCCTTAACGGTAGCGATGAGACTACTTCTAATCCCGGCTCAGGCAACAAGGACAATTTCTTTAATTATACCCAGCGCGAGTTCTCCAACCTGATGTTCTCCGGCCGGGTCGAAGAGGACCAGGATGTGGACTTCAGGTTCGAGATGGATCCTGCTGACCTTCCGACAGAAGTCACTGTCCGCTTGAATGGACTGGAACCTCGCGAGGGTGAGACTCGTCTCCACAGGGTCGAGGGTGAGAATGATGTTTACTTGTATTACCCAGGAGGCCGATCCAGTGCGACTCTGCGGTTGACAGCCAGTGCGGAAGACTATTCTGTTACCCTGACGACCGAGACTGAAACCAATCCGCTTCATTACGCTGAGGCCTCAAGGACAAAGTCAGATCCAGCACCTTCGGTGACGAATATCACCGTGACACCCGCGACTTCGACTGTCGCTATCGGTAATTACACTACTTTGACGGCAACCTTGCAAGGTCAGATGACTAACCAGGTTCCTGTGACCTGGACAAGTAGCAACCCTGCTGTAGCCACTGTTGACGAGAGCGGCCATGTCACAGGTGTCGCTGTCGGAGATGTCACCATCACCGCCTCCGCTGGCGGGAAGGAGGCAACCGCTACGGTGAAGGTGGTTAATACGTCAACGGTCACCATCAACAGTCCTGCGGTAAATAATGATGATGACTACTGGGATGTGCGCACCTGGACATCAGATCCTGTTAGTGTTGTGTTTAGTTCGGCGGCTAGACGCAGAACAGGTAATTATTACAACCGGTATTATTATACGTATGTTAATGATAATAGTACTGTAACAGTATCTACAACAACGAATAAGAGAATCGTCGGTATAACAATTCATTATCTCCATAATAATAACTCTGTCACAACTAATTCTGGTGACTATAGTGAAAGTGGAGACAAATTGACCGGCACTTGGACTGGATCTGCAACTTCAGTGCGATTCTCTTATGGACGAGACAACTCTGATTATTATACTAGAATTTCAAGTATAGAGGTTGAATATGAGAATTAGTCCTCTGTGGTCTTTTATGCGAAACATCCAGATGTTATACTGAGTTCCCCATCTGTCATCCTGAGGGAGTGAAACAACCGAAGGATCTATAAGACCAAATATTCAAGCGGCGGCAACACCGGCACTCCGGCCAGTTGCCGCCCTTGTTATATGCCCACCACCTCGCCAACCTGAAGGACGAAGGACCAAGTCCCACACTTTCATCTCTTTCTCTGACCAAGGACCTCCATGATCTGCAATCGCCTCGCAAACGCAATCCGGAAATACTTAACAATTAAGCAGTTAGATAAAAAGCGTAGCCAAATAAGCTACGCGTTTTCCATAAATGATTGGTTATTAACCGGTTCCGAAGAAAGCCCATACCATGGGGAGATTTCCATCCTAATCATAACGACAAGTAAATCCTTTAGTGCGGCCTTTATGTTTTATCTTTACCACGGCGAAGTTCAGCTCTATCTCCGTCTCGACTGATTTAGTACTGAGGTTTCGGCTAACTACTTCGGCAAGAATATCCCCTGTACGCTGGAATAGACTCTTCTGCCCGGCACTGCCATCCTCCGCTGTCTGCGGTGATTCCATAGTTCTCACAAGTTCACGGACCTGAGCGAATGTGTCAATTATCGCCAGTGTCGTTCTAACAGCCTGTTCGCTTTTCAAGATCGTCGCTAACATATACAATCCCGCTCAGTGAATGCTGTTGGAACGACTGGGCTAAATCTCTGCTTCTTAAGGTGGTCGATATTTTCGACCACCTCCTTTTTTTCCGTATCATCAAGTACGAAAAAATATCCATCAGGAAATTTGTATGGGTTGTTGCGAACTGCCTCGTTTATTCTTTTGGTCTCAACTCCATACAATTCCGCTACATCAGCGTCAATCAGAACGGTGGCCCTTCGGCTCAGATCAGGGGCCGGTGAGGAGGGGCGCTTTAAACTCTATAAACAAACCACCAGCGGGGCTGAATGCCAGGTTAATTGTCTGAATATTCAGATGGGAGAAGACCGGTTAATTCCTTTATCTGCTCCTCAGAGTAGTTCCCATTCGAGACCATTTTCTTTGCCATTTCGATCAAGGTCTCTCTCGCACCTTTCTCCATGCCCTTCTCCATGCCCTTCTCTAAGCCCTCTTTCAAGCCTTCCTCCCGACTGAAGGCGATCTGATTGCGTATGTCCCTGTCTGTGGTCATGTCGTGCTCGTATTTGACTTTCTCTTCAGGCGTGAATTTAGCGATTTCCGCCGAATTAAACAAAAGCTCGAAGATCTCCGCCTGCATCTCCTTCGGCCTTGACTTGAGCGCTGTCATGTTATGAAGCGCATAGCAGAGTTTGGCGAGGTCAGACGAATTGTTAGAGATTGATTTGACGTTTGGTAGCTCCAGGAATATGTACTTGAGTCTGTCGGTCATAGGCTCGCCGGAATCCCGTTCGACCAGCTCGTATCGGAACAGGAATCGCCCATCAGTGTCATAGTGCAACGTGAAGTCCATCAGCCCGATAAAATAAACCGGCATGAACTCATAAGTGTCCTTTCCCTTGTCAAGTTGCTCCTGAATGGCGAAGGAGGAGTAATATAATGCCCTTTCCATGAACCATTTCTGCTGTGCCAATTGAACTTCCACGATGAATCTTGACCCGTCGGCCGATGTGCATTCGATGTCGAATATGACCCCATGGCTGTCTGGGAAAGGATTAGGATGTTCCTTGTTGCCATAAGTGATGTCTTGGACATCCGCCTCCGGGATAATCTCCCGTAGAAGAAGGATCATGAGTCGTTTGTTGATCTCTGTCCCGAAGGACCTTTTGAACCAATAATCCAGAAGGATATTGGCGTAGCGTGAAGTTGTGACGTTTTTCATAATCAGAGTGGTTTTGTTATTCGCGAATATGGGGCAAGAAAACGTAAATAATGATAAAAAACAGAAAACCTTTTCTTTTTGACGGAACAACTTAGTAATCAGGTAAATCCATTTCTGATCTTCTTCGCTGAAAGAAGCTTGTTTCGGTAAGTGTTATATGCCACATAGGGGAATCAGAGGTTGATATGCATTGCGGTGGCCTAGAAGGCATATTAAGCTGATCTTAAGCTGTAGATTCTTCTCCGCAGAGATCTCCATCCGGTCTTGTTTGACTGCGCGTTTCCTGGAATGTGTCGAGAATCAGGTAGTCACGGGAAAACAGTCACCGTCCTTATCTAGGCATATCCCTATCTTTAAGGGATATGAGATCTTTGGAGCTCAGCCCAGTAGATTGGAGAATAACATTATCGTCAAATCCCATGTTTTTCAAGGCTCTGGCTACCTCGGCCTTGCCTTCAACTCTGCCCTCGGCCTTGCCCTCGGCCAATGCCTCCGCACGGATCTCCGCCCGGTCTTCATCGGTCAGGTATGATCTCTCCTTATAATCAAACATAGAACGCAGGTATTGTTTTTTGTTCTCCAGCGTAATCGGAGACTGCAGGCTGGCCTCGAAAACCCTCTCGTAGCGAGCACCGTACTCCGCTGGCCTTTTCGCGAAATTAGTCATATTCCTAAGAATATCAAACCATATTTCGACAGGAGTCATCTCGCTTCTTGGTTTGCTTACCAGGCGCGGCAACTCGCACAGGCAGATTGTCAGCTGGGAGCCGTATCGCTCGCCGTCGTTGTCCCGGATCTGATACCGGTAAATCAGGCGGTCGGAGTCATGCCTCAAACAGAAGTTCATGAAACAGACCACATAGACCGGCATGAGTTTCCCATAGTTGTCGCCACGCTTGAGCTGTGCGCTTGCCATTGAGGCACCGTAATAGAATAACCTGTTCCGAAGGTGCTCTTTGTCAGCCCTTTGCATCTCGACAATGAATCTAGTCCCGTCCTTAGTGTGACAGAGAACATCCATGATGATATTCTTGTCGTCTCCCTTCCACCGGTCAATCTCATTTGAGTCATAGTCGATTGTGGTGATGTCAGTTGATAGGATGTCGTTGAGCAGCGGAATCAGATTGCGCTGGTCATGTCCGAAAACATGTTTAAAGGCCCAGTCGCACATCAGGTCGATGTAGGTGCGTGAGGTGATGCTGATGATCAGGTCTTCCTTCTCTTCAGGCGATAGGGTCCGGAGCTTTTCGAATTCATTAAGAATATCCTCGAAGAGCTTGTACTGTTCCTTGGTGATGCCAATGTTGTTTGTCATAGTTATGATTAGTTTTGTTTTCCGCGAATATGGGGCAAGAAAACGTAAATAATGATAAAAAACAGAAAAACATGTTATTGGTCAGTGGCTTCTTTACGTACACGCTTTACTGTGTGCTTGAGCTTCCCGATGAAAAAGTTGATCTCCAGGGACGATTCCGTCTCATTCGTCTGAAGGTCGGGCATTACGATATCCGCGAGCATATTGCCGAAATGATCCATCATGGACAACTGCTTCTTCTTATCTGTCTCCTTGTGCAATTCAAGCAGTTTCCGTCTCATGCCGCGGACTTCAGAAAAAGTTTCTATAATTGCGAATGTCACTGCTTTCGCACGCTCGCTCTTAAGAATAGTTGCAAGCATGTATAACCCTTTCTCCGTGAATGCTTTGGTTGACGAGCGACTCTTAATAGACACTTTTGTGGTCAAAATTTTTGACCGCAAATAGTGTAACTCGCTATTACTCAATTCAAACATATAATCTGACGGGAACTTGTCAAGGTTATTCCTCACCGCTTGATTCACTTCCTTGGTCAGAACCCCATACAACGCTGCCACATCTGCGTCAGAAATAACTTCAGTACCACGAATAATTACGATTTTTTCAAAGACCTCTTTGGATCCAATCAGAATCATTTCAGATTGTTTTGTATCACCGCTACTCATAACTTTTTAATATTTTAGGAATTATGTCCGTTGCCGTATAAAAAAAAGCACAACGCGGGTCAGGTGCGATATAACCTAACTCGCGTTGTGGACTCTGGGTGCCACGGCAACCAAACTTGTTATGTCGCGAATACAGTCACTTCTTTTTGGAAAAGCAAATACCTCAATGCCGGGTGATGATGGCTGACAAAGCTGCTGTTTTTCGGAAGCGGTTGATTGTTAATAATTTATGGAAAACGCGTAGTCAAGTAGGCTACGCATTTTCTGGAATGTGTTGATTATCAGGCAGTAACGAAACCGGCACGGACGGGCCACAGGTGCGGTAAAGCGCCCTCCACCCTCTGCCGCGACCTGTGTGCCGTCCGATGTGCCACAGGTGCAGACTGTTAGCTGGCATGGGAATAGCCGATCAGGTCGGCCCTGGCCCTTCGGCGCCGCTCAGGGACCGGCGAGGAGAGGCGCCTTTAAACTCTATAAACAAACCGCCCCGCAGGGGCAAGGAACGCGACCTGCGGGGCGGAGTCTTCAAAATAGCTGTCTATTCCCAATAGCCATAATGAATTATTACTCTGGTCAAACGGTTGCGTCCGTTTCCGTTGTTGCCATATTCGGTTGCATTACCGCAAGCCATTGTGACCGTGACAGTATTGTCTCCATTTCCATCGCCACTTGATGCGGAAGTCCAACTGGACATCCCGGCAGATGACTGAGGTGTTGTACTCACATCGCCTGTGACGGTAACGGTACGATTGTCATAATCATTACCTGCGTACGTCATATCAATCCTGGTGATCTTGATGCCATCGAGAGACGAATTCGGAATTGAAACAACAAACTGACCGTTATGATACTGATAATTATACCAGCTCCCTGTCCTCGTTCCCATCACTTTGCAACGATTATTGTTGTTACCTCCTCTCTCAAAGTTACTGAAAACGACACGAATTCCGCTTGCGTTATCGTTAAAGGTAGCGTTACTTCCATCGTCATTACTTGTGTAAGTCATGATATAACTGCCTGTTTTCCAAACTCTGTCCGGATCATCCTTCGTCCTCGAGGCCTCGTCGTAGAGCAAGGGATTATCCAGCGAGGCAGTGCTGAGGGTAACGGAATAGTCATCAGCGATGGCCGTCAGATGAAGATTAGCGGTGTAGCTGCCGTTCGGATGATATATGTAGAGATCCTCACTCTCGTGACCGACCCAAGGGGTCAGCTGACCTGCTCCCTCTTTCGGCTCCAGGCCCACGAGCTTGACAACCACCTCGTTCGGAATTATCTGACCGGTGGTATGCTCGGCATCCATCACAAAGCTGAAGTCCACATCCTGTCCATCACCGACCTTGGAGGAGAACATCAAGTTGGAGAAGTATCTCTTCTCGTAATTGAAGAATTCGTCCTTGTTCCCATTCCCGTCAGTGCCGTTCACGAAATACTTGTTGATCACCCATACGGTTGTCGCGCTCTGCTCCTCGGTAGTGATAAAGTAGCAGTCGAAGTACTTGCGGGAATCTCCAGCAAGGCTTGGCAAGCTGTTATACTGCTCGATAGAGAGCGCCTTGACGAAATAGAAGGATGTCGCACCGCTGCCAGTCAGGGAAGAACCTGACTGAACCGGCATGTTGTTGCTCGTCGAAGGGTTAAGTGTATGATCCTCAGGCTCAAGGAGGAAGTCCATCGGGAACATCGAGCGGGAAAGATCTCCAGGAATGAATATCCTGACCCTCTCCTCGACACCCTTGCCTTCGAGGATGTACTTGTCCAGACACTGGACAGTCATAACCTGCTTCTTTTTAAGGTAAATGACAACGTCGCGATAAATTGTCGAACCGTCGTTCTTTGTCCCTATGACCCTGATTGTCTGATATTTGTCAGCATTGTTGTCGGTGGTCGTGTAGGTGATCCTGCCCCAGCCGGGTTTCACGTTAGTGCCCAGATCGGTGGAAGTAATTGTAGGAGTAGCGCTGAATACCGCACCATTGCCGGAAGTCCCGTTCTCGACAAACTCGTTACCCACTCCGGTTCCGACCTTCAAAGAAACCTTGGTATTGTCCGGAGTGCCGGTGTTGTCTTCATTCAAAACGGGAATAAACTGGAAATCAAGCGTATAGGTTCCTGGCTCAACATAGGTATTCTCGATGTATTCCACCTTGATGGTTGCGATACCGTCGGAAACCTCCGGAAGGTCAGTCACCTCAGCCGAAATGTCTGCTGTCGTAGGGCTGGTGGCCGCGGCCTGCGGGGAGTCCTTGCCGGTCCCCGCGGCGACACTTCCGATCGTGACGACATAAGTGTTGTTCCTGAGGATCGGATAGTTGGCCCCGTCAGCGTCATGAAGGTCGATACGATAATATTTCACTCCATCATGATGGTGCGTCGCCTTGATCACAAGTCTCGTCGCCGGACGGGCCGATGAAGGTATCGTCCTCTCATAGACAAAGAGGGAAGTCTCCGCACCCCAGGCAGTCATCTCTCCATCAGTAGTGGGATAAAGACGGGTCCCGTCAGCGCCGTAACCTCCAAGGGCGATGTCCGAAGGGAAATATCCGGTGTAGTTGTACGGGGCCGCGATAAGCTCTTCCCGGGTCAGTTTGTGGTATTCCGGGACGAAGTCCTCGAGGAAAGTGCCTTCCGCATTGTAATGCCCATAAGCGCTCGTTGTTACCTGCTCGGAGAGCATCGGAGCATAGCTGCCTTGTGTCGGCGCGTAGGCGAGGGCCATATGGGAGATCGAGGTGAGATCGGAGTCCTCGGCCAATGCGACCCTGATGCGGGCGAAATTGCGTATCAGGACAATGGGATGTGGGAACTGCTCGACAGTCTCGTCGGTGGGGACGAAATTACCGTCAATCATCTCATATTTGATCTCATTTGTCTCCTGATCTACATAGGTCTTCGCATGCACGCCAAGCGGGAGGACGACTTTCTGCCAATATCCGTCCGTCGTGCCCTGGGAATATAGCCTGGCCATCATTCCCGTCTCAGAGTCCTTTGAGGCGTTACCGGTAAGGGGGGCACTGGTGGGACCGTTGGCGATGAAATGGAGCCTCAGGCGGCTATCACTCATCGAAAGCGGTACTTTAAGGTCATATAGGTTCTCGGTGAAGGTGGCGTTGGAGTTCTCCGTGGCTGGCTCGATCTGGGCCGTGGTCCACTCGTTGAAGAATCCGCTGCCTCCGAACACAATGACACTGATGTGATCGACCTGAGGCTTGTCGGCCATCGCCCTTGTCGAGGTCCCGTCCGACGGGATCGCGACCCGGAAAGTCACCATGACCTTGCCGTCGGTATCGAGACCAGGAGGAAGAGTGACATCGTCCAACTGTATCTTATGGCATCCCGCCAAAACCAACGAAATCGCTATGAGAATATAATAGATAAGTTTCATTTCGCTATTAGTTTACTTGAGCCGCTGTGGCGGAAGGTGTAGAAGTGTTCTCTGGCCAAATGGTATATGTGTATGGGTCAGCCACCGGTTCGATTCCCCAGTACCATGTGTCATAGACGCAGCGTATGGAATTGGCCTGAGTAGAATTACGGGTGACAGAGACATTATTCATATTTGTGCCGTTTAATCGCGAGCCACTGGATGTCCAATAATAACCTACGAATAAATTATTGATAAACTGGTAACGTTGAAGGTTGATAATAAACATAACCTCCGCATCAGTAGGAAGTCGCCATCTTCCTGCAGGATAGCCAGCCTCCTGATAGGTAGCGCAGCGTTTTTGGGCTTTTTCCAGAGAGTCCAAGTCAGAGTTACCATAGTTGCGACCCCACATGGAAACAATCATGAATTGTGGTGCGATATAATTATAGGCAGTTGAAGCTACCTTGATCGCGGACACGGCGTCGGCTGACCAATTCACGGCACCTGATCCTCCCCAATAAGGGGTAAGATCATTCCAGTCCTTATCGTTTGTTCGAGGATCAGTGATCACATAATTATATGTTTCCGTCCTACCATCAACCGTATATGAGAACGAAGACGAAGATTCAGTAAAAGCCGTAACGGTGATGACTGTCATATCTTTCCGTTCATTATTAGCGAGATTGTCAACTAAAACACCGTATGGAGTGGGACGCGTTGTTGTCGTACCGGCGGAGGAATTGCCAGCACCACCATTATACGCTTTATACCGTCCTCTTACCCTGGCATAGTATCCATCCACAAAAGTATTGCCCCCATCTACAGGCTCCAGCATATAGATTCCTGGATATTGTGTGATAGTAACTTCCCTGTAGTAAGCATGCCCATCCTCATCGCTATGTCTAATCGTGAAGGTGATCCTGTATGGTGTTACATCCATCGATGCATTAATCTCGTTATTCAGGGCATGATTGAATTTAACCAAGTGCCCGCCTGAAGAATCCTCGACCAACGAAAGCCACCCAGATGCGTCTCCATCAGTGACGACACTGGTGTTGGTTCCGTAATATTCCTTATGCCACCTCGCGTTCACTATCTCGCAGTCGTGGCTCGTCACGTAGGGGATGGACAGTTCCGTGGTGTTGTACATGAAGAACTCCGTCTTGCTGAGGCTCAGGTAGCGTGCCGCGACGACAGATGCGGCGCTCGGAGTCGGATTGTTCCATGGAGCGACACAATAATTGAGCTCGACAGGCAGCGGGGTGTGCTCCTCACCGCCGAGGATCGAGACCGTCAGGGCGATCTGGTACCAGTTGTTGCGCAGCATCTTGAGATCCGGAATGGGGATCTTATAGTAATAATTCTTCGTGGTGGCAGTGCCGCCTTTCTTCTCCCAAGGGATGATAAGCTTTAGATATGGCTGCCGCGCCGCACCGGCCGCCCAGGTCTGGGGATAGGAATAGAAAGGCTCCGCATCGTAAAAACCGCTGTTAGTAGCGCTTGCAGTCAGATGGCGGTACGGGTAATCGAAGAGATTGGCGTCCGTGGTCTCGTTCACGGGAGAGATGTAAGGTGTTCCTGAAAGGGTCGAGTAAGTGTTGGCGAAACACAAGGCAACAGTCATCGCATCCTTGTGGGGCGTCATTACTGCCTCCTCCTTTTCATATACCGGGTTGCCTTCTTCATCAACAAGAGGATCCCCGGTCTCTGGATCCTTCGCATGGATACGATTGCCATCACCGTCGACTTTATAGATGTCAACGGTTATCTCATCAGCCACGCTGATGCTGAAAGTCACTTTCGAGGCGACCCTGGACATATCCACGCTGCCGGAGACCGGAGGGGTGACTTCCAAGCCCTGAAGAGTCAACTGGGCCTCGCCGCTCATCACGAAATTGGGATTGGAGTTGGGATCGGTATTCTCCCATGTAGGGGTGGCCAGCAGAAGACCATCCAGCTCTGAACGGGTGTATCCAGTCTGGCGCTCGTGGTTTATGGCCGTGGTACCATTGTAGTTGGCGATCACGAACACCTTACACTTCGACCCGGCGGTGGTGTGGCCGCTGAATATGGTACGGAGCTCAGCAGTCGAAGTAGGGATCGTAACTTGATGTGTTGATGTATTCACCGGGGCAGACAGGCTCGTTATCGCCGGTGTAGAATCATCAGCGTTGGAAGCGTAAAAGAATATGTCAACGCTCGTCCCAAGGGAATTCTCATTATAAGGATCCTCGCCGGGCTTCACGCCATCCTTCCCGGCCCTTGTAGTGACAGGGTCAATGGTATTGAGCTGAAGCACAATGCCTTCTCCCTCGGCTACAGGGAGCTCCGGCTCCAGGTTCTCAGTACAGGAGACGGCGAGCAGGGCCGCAGCAATCGCTATATAAAACGGATATCTTCTCATGTCTAATTCCTTTTCCTTTCTAATTCCTTTCCCAAATGATCCTCCAGTCCCTACGGTTAAACTCGGAGTTGGCATCTACCCACTCTCCGTTGAGCTCGATCGCGATGTTAAAATGCAGCTCAACGGTAGATGCCGGCACAGCTGTCTGTGAGGGGGTGATAGTGAATGTCACAGTCGAGACAGAGTTCTCGCCGCGGTCGAAAGATCCTTCCGTCGGGGATATCGTGAAATAATCGACACCCGAACCATAGCCGGTAACCGACCAGCTTCCCTGTTTGGGAGTCACGATCTTGAACTGTCCGAACAGTACATCTCCCCGGTCCTGGAGAATAATCCTACGGTTGGAACGGTCGTAGCCGGGATAATCACGATTGAATTGATAATCAGTGTCGAAGTCCAGCTCACCATACTGGTCGTTCGTGGTGATGACAGCGTCGGAATAGTCCCAGCTGTACTCGTTGTAGTCCCATGGCAATACGTTGATTGTCAAGAGGATCACCTTGCCGATGAACTGGAGGTTCATGGAATATTTCTTACCTGCCAGAAGCCCGTCGCGAAGGTAGTTTGTTGATGCGTTGGGACCGCCAAGATATAATGTTTTTTGCAATTCTTTCAGCGTCGTGCCGTCTTCCTCGTAAACTCCATCAGCAGTGTATGTCACAGTAATGGCGGCGCCGGTAAGATCCGCCGGCTTCTGGGGCCACATGAGGATGAAATTCTTACCCGTGGACGCTTGACCGGTATAGAGGTCGATCTTGTCATACTTGTTCAAGGTCTCCTGATAAGTCTTGGTCAGGAAATCGGCTCCGGCCGCCCCTGATATCTCAGTAACTGATTCTGTTCCTGATCCGTCGGTCGGGAAAGAGATCGAGGCGGAACGCCTGTTGTAAAAACCCGTGAGAGAAACATCCTTCAGGTGGATGATATCGTCCGAGAGATTCTCGATTGTCAGAGCCATGGCGCTGAAGAGGTGCTTGAGGGGGAGCTCGATGGTGCCGTTGGGGGCAAAGTCATTCGCTTCGACGTCGACAGCGACTATGTCAGAGTAACTGAAGTCGAACTGAGGACTGGTTGTGTCAAGGGTGAGGGGGCCGACGCTGAGGGTCTTGCTGCCCTCGTTGAAGCTTGCCCATCCTGAAGGAATATTCATTCCGCTACCGTTCCCGTCATGCGTCAGCCATCCATAGAAATGATGAGTACCAGTGCGGGTCCAGCGCCAATTGTGTCCGCTGGCGAAGTTCCAGTCATCGCTTCCGTCCGTGGCGAGCACGACCGCGTCGTCAATATAAAGGACGTCGGCGTCCTCGTATGGTGTGCCGTCTATACTCCCGGTAAACCCGGTCAGCTGGTCATACACTTTGACTGTTGTGCCGGCCTTCTTCAGCTCGGCTCTGCCAAGCATCGCCCTTGTCACGGCATCACTTCCGGCCGCTTCAATGCGGATGATCTCGCCAAGTTCTTCTTCTCCTGGAATCCGCTCTTGGTGACACGCTGCGACGGCAAGGAGGCTAAGTGCCAGAATCTCATGTATATAGGTCTTTCTCATCGGAATTTGTTAAATCTACACATTAACAAAAATAGCCCCCTGGCAATTGCCAGAGGGCTTTTTCAGATGGCCGATCTTCGGGCTTTTCTAGATGTGTCCGCCGCCGGAGGCCTTGAGATCTTCGTCGACCTTGTTCTTCTCGTCCATCAGCAGCT
>JAEEGL014974471.1_pt1 | contig 18174 bp, 13 predicted proteins | sample 9134231 | NCBI WGS metagenome assembly JAEEGL01 (sample SAMN16246548, study PRJNA631951) | gut metagenome | biome: gut microbiome; feature: rumen; material: fiber-attached | host: Bos | place: Iran: Karaj | collected 2018-10 | reverse complement strand
TGTTCAAGCTGATGGAGGAAAAAGATGTGTTCCTCTCGATGGCTCTTGCCGACGGTGACCGTCAGGTGGCTGAGATGGAGGAGGTCGTTCAGGAGTGTCCGAAGCTGCGTGTAGCCATCGCTCATTTCGGCATGGCCAATCCACCGACGACTCCTCCGTGGCTGAATCCCGACTGGAAACGTCAGATTCAGCTGGCAAGCCACGAGAACGTGATGATTGAGTCGGGCGGAATCACCTGGCTCTACAACTCCGAGTTCTATCCTTATCCTTCAGCAGTCAGAGCCATCAGGGAAGCTGCAGATCTCGTGGGATGGGAACGGCTGATGTGGGGCAGCGACTATCCGCGCACCATCACCGCCATCACTTATAAGATGAGCTACGACTTCATCACGAAATCGGTGGATTTGACCGCTAAGCAAAAATCACTCTTCTTAGGCGAGAATGCGGAAAGGTTCTACGGCTTTAAAAATCTTATTGAACTTCCGTATGTCAAGAATATGTCGGAGTAATATTTAGTTATTAGTTATTAGTTTTTTGTCTGTAATTCCGATAATAAGCGGAATTAAAAACATAAACAAAAATTCATATACATATATATGCAAGCAATACAAATCACTCATCAGCAGCAATTAAATATCATCGATGTGGAGGAACCTCAGCAGCCTGTAGGAGGCGAGGTGCTGCTCCGGCTGAAATATGTCGGTTTCTGCGGTTCAGACATCAACACATTCATGGGACGTAACACCATGGCACTCAATCCTGTAATACCCGGACATGAAATCGGTGCGGTCATTGAGGCAGTCGGTCCCGACGTGCCGGAAATGCTCAAACCAGGCATGGTGGTGACCTGCAACCCTTACACAAACTGCGGCAAATGTGCATCGTGCCGCAACGGGCGTGTGAACGCATGCCAGCACAATGAGACACTGGGCGTGCAGCGCAACGGTGCTATGAAAGAACAAATCATCATGCCTTGGGAGAAGGTGATTCCCGCCGGAACGCTTGACACTCGCACCACTGCGCTTGTTGAGCCTATGAGCGTGGGGTTCCATGCGGTGAGCCGTGCAGCGGTTACCGACATCGATGTGGTGATGGTCATTGGCTGCGGTATGGTTGGCATGGGGGCTATCGTGCGGTCTGCACAGCGTGGTGCAACCGTTGTGGCAGCCGACATCGACGATGAGAAGTTGGCTTTGGCAAAGCAGATGGGGGCAGCCTACGCTATCAACACGAAGACAGAAAATGTGCATGAGAAACTGCTTGAAATAACATCGGGTTTCGGGCCGGATGTGGTAATCGAGGCTGTGGGCAGTCCGATGACATATCAGATGGCAGTCGATGAGGTGGCGTTCACAGGCCGTGTGGCATGCATCGGCTACGCAAAGTCGGAGGTGTCGTTCCAGACCAAGTATTTCGTTCAGAAAGAGCTTGACATCCGTGGGTCGAGAAACGCACAGCCTCAGGATTTCAGGGCTGTGATACGTTATCTGGAGCGTGGCACATGCCCAGTGGATAAGCTTATCACGAAGGAAATCAAGCCAAAAGAGGCTCTTGAGACCATGAAGTGGTGGAGTCAGAATCCGGGGAAGGTGTTCAGGATTCTGGTGAATTTCTCGTGAGAAGGTTTTAGATTTTGGTTTTATGGATATTCTGGATATTACGGATATTCCGGATGACTCTCTCAACCCTCAACTTTACATGTTACATTATTTATTATGACTGAAGGATATAAAGTCAAACAATATAATCAGCCGGTGAAGCGATATTGCCAGACGCTTGACCTGAAAGACGACCCTGAACTCATAGCCAGATACGTGGAAGCGCACGACCGCTTCCACGCCTGGCCTGAAATCAGGGCAGGAATCCGTGAGGTGGGTATTCTTGAGATGGAAATTTATATTCTTGGCAACCGGCTGTTCATGATTGTGGAGACGCCGCTCGATTTCGACTGGGATGCTGCCATGGCCCGTCTTGCCACACTTCCCCGCCAGCAGGAATGGGAGGATTATGTGGCAATGTTTCAGGCATGCCGGACCGGTGCATCATCGAACGACAAATGGCAGATGATGGAGCGGATGTTTTATCTTTATGAATAGGGAGTTAAATTCCTTTGGAATTGGAGTAAACATTTTAAAACTATAACTAACATAAATTATGAAAAAACTGAACAAATTCTTTTTATTTGCGTTACTGGCTGGTTTTTCGCTTACCGCAGACGCACAGGAAATAAAAGTTCCGCTCTCAAATCCGCATGAGCAGATGGCACAGGGTAAATATCAGCCTACATGGGAGTCGCTGAACCAACATCAGACACCAGAGTGGTTCCGCGATGCCAAATTCGGCATCTGGGCGCATTGGGGACCGCAGTGTGTGGAAGGATCAGGCGACTGGATGGCCCGGGGGTTGTATCAGGAAGGAACAGATGCCTACAAATACCACGTGGCCCACTACGGTCATCCGTCGGAATTTGGATTCAAGGATGTGCTGCCGCTCTTCAAGGCGGAAAAATGGGACCCCGACAAGCTTGTGGAACGTTACAAGCGTTGCGGAGCACAGTATTTCTTTGTGCTTGGCAACCACCATGATAACTTTGACCTCTGGGACTCTAAGTATCAGCCTTGGAACAGCAAGAATATCGGTCCCCATAAGGACATTCTTGACGGATGGGCTAAGGCGGCGAAGAAGCACGGGCTGCCGTTGGGCATCAGCTTCCATGCCGACCATGCGTGGACATGGTATGAGCCTGCCCAGCGCTACGATCTGAATGGAAGGAAGGCGGGTGTTTATTATGACGGTCATCTCACAAAAGAGGACGGCAAAGGAAAATGGTGGGAAGGCTACGACCCTCAGCAGCTTTATGCGCAGAACCATCCGATGAGTGAGCGCAGCTGGTGGAACGGCGCCATACATCAGCAGTGGGGGTGGGAAAACGGAGCGACATTGCCCACATCTGAGTTTGTCACTAATTTCTATGACCGCACGCTTGATGCCATCAACCGCTATAACCCTGACCTCATTTATTTCGACGTCACCGTGTTGCCTTTCTATGGAATCAGCGATGCAGGCATGAGGATCACAACCCACTTATATAACAAGAATGACCGTAGTGTGGTATTCGGAAAAATACTTAACGAGGAGCAGCGCAAGGCCATCACATGGGATGTGGAAAGAGGTGCGCCAAACGAAATTATTCCTTATCCTTGGCAGACCTGCAACTGCATAGGCGGCTGGCATTACAACACCAGCATCTATGAGCATAATGGATACAAGACTGCAGAACAGGTTGTCAAGCAACTGGTGGATATTGTCAGCAAAAACGGCTGTCTGCTGCTGAGTATACCTCTTCGTGCCGATGGCACATACGATGAGAAAGAGGATGCGATTCTCACGGATTTGGAGGCATGGATGAGTGTGAACGGAGAAAGTATCTTCAAGACTCGCCCCTGGCACATCTTTGGAGAGGGACCAGTGGCTGAGAAAGATATCAAAATCAATGCGCAGGGATTCAACGACAGTCAGTTCAGCAATATGGACTACCGCGACGTACGCTTCAACCAAACTGAAAAATACCTCTATGTCACGCCGATGGGCTGGCCTTCAGATGCCACCATCACCATCAAATCGCTTGCCAAAGGAAACCCTTACTTCAAGAAGTCCATTAAGTCGGTGTTCTTGTTAGGCCACGGAAAACTGAAAGCCACCCAGACTGAGCAAGGACTTACTATCCAACTTCCCGCCGAGCCTACCAACAAAATCGCACCGGTGTTCAGAATCGACAAGTAAAGACATTATTTGATTTACGATTTGAGAATTACGATTTTATATGGTTACTGAGAAAATAATATCTTTCTTTTGATAATTGAGTGTAAGAAAGATTGTTTATTAAAGTAATTACCAACTGGATTTCAGCCTGAACCATTCATGCATTTCACTTTTATCCGTGCATTCGCATGAAAGATCCAGGCTGAATTGTCATCTGTAGAGAGATGCTGTAGTGTGTCTTGAAATAGATAATCTAATTATTCTAAATATTTGTACAAAGCTACATCATATTTAAATAAATGTTGTAGTTTTGTACAAATCTTAAGCGGCATTTAATTCTTTTCTTAATATGTTCATTACATAGACCGTTTTTTCATATCAAGTATTCTTTTTAATAGAGAACCGTATGTCCATTAAATAACCATATTTAATGAACATTCAGATAAAGAAGTTGATGTTGATAATAAAGAAAATTGTAAAGGTGATGAATATGTTGTAATTTCTTAAATATCAATAATTTGTTAAAAATTTTCAATCCGCAAAAATAATTTTGCGGATTGGAATTAATTGCATATCTTTGCAAAAAAATATTTTTATTATTTTAAAAAAAATAATTTATGATGAATTTTCCGCCTAGGCTCCCAGAATCAAGAACCCAAAAATTATTAACCTCAAACATTTTTTCCTATTCTTGTCATCCCTTTGTTACGCGAATATACAGGGCAAATAGGGAACCAGAATATTGGTTACCAGAAACGACTATTGTCGGGAAAAAGTATCAAAAGCAAAAAGAGTATGAAGAAAGAGAAAAGAAAAAAGAAGAGATTAAAAGAAGAGGTCTGAAATATATTGATTATGATGGACCAGTCAATGGTATTAGAATGATTAATAGCTATAAAGATTTCCTGCCTACACGACGTGAAGCTGCAACAATGAGTACTATCGGAGGTTCAATTTCTTTGTTAAAACATCCCTCTGCTAAAATTTTGGGTGCGGCTCTCTCTATTCCCACAATAGTTTATGACGTAAATGATGTTATGACGGATCCTAATAATCCTTTGAACTGGTTTCATTTAGCTTTAGATGTACAATCAGGGGTCTCTAAAGGAAGTTGGGACGAGTGGCTGACACGATTTGGTATTATCAATGATGCAACAGTTGCTATGACTGGTTATCCTCCTGAACACCTTCTACAAAGTCGTGGTGTTACCAATACAGGACTGGATGATAATAACCATAAACTACATCCTTACAATAAAAAGTTACCAGATGGTGAATATGGTATTATTTCATCTGTCAAACAAAAAAATACACGGCAGAACTATCTTAATGGAGGAATCACCAATCATGAAATGTGGAAAAGATTCATGACCAAGTATTTTACTTATAAAAAAAGTTTGTAATGACAAGATTACGATTAAGAAATAAAAAGAATATCAGTCAACTGTTATTATGGTTGTTTTATTCAGTTGTCTATGTTATTTTGGTTCCGGTTATTGTATTAAACATGGATAAACTGACGGTTGGAATGCTTCTAATGATGCTGCTTCTTTTTCTTCTCTTTGTGTTTTTTCCGTTTTTGGAATTGTTTCGTCTGGAGACAGACAGGAAAGGATTACATTCTATTGTTATAGCAATGGACAACTTTAATGATTGGACAAACCGTAACAAAACGCATTACACATTATTGGTAATGTCGATTGTGTTTTTTTGTTTTGTTTGTGCTTTTTTCATTTGATGTTCCTTTGTATAAAAAAAACAGCACAGAAAACCAAGAAAAACTTGGTTTTCTGTGCTGTTTTTTTTGATGTTTTCGTTGCTGGGAGGAGATATTAGAAATCTCCTCCAGGACCGCCGAAACCGCCTCCGGGACCTCCACCGAATCCGCCGTCAGGCCCTCCGACGGGAGTTCCTACAGGCATGTTGCCAGGATTTCCGACTGGTCCACGTCCGCCTCTGCCACCGCGGTCGTTATTGTTGTTGCGGTTACGGTTGCGTCCTCCGAACATATTGAATCGGTAGATAAAGTGTGCCATTACGTAGGAGTAGATGGCGTTGGTCTCTGTGTCGCGGCGCATCGTGGCGTTGATGGTACGGCTGATGTTGCTGCGCTTGCTCAGGATGTCGTATGCCTGAAGAGATACGGTTGCTGCCTTGCCCTTAAGGAATCGGTAGGACACCTGTGCGTTCCAGATCAGCTCGTTCGTATTCATATCTGCACTGGCATAACCGCGGCGGCTGTTCATGCTCATGTTCGTGGAGAATCCGAAGCCGTTTTCCATGTTCAGGTTGTATGATGCTCCATAAGAGAAATCGTAGGTGCTGCGGTTGTTGGTGGGTACGAGCACACTCTTCTGGTTATTGTAGTTGATGTTTCCCTGGAGGCTCACGTCCCAGTAGTCGGAGCGGTAATTCAGCCTGATGCTCTCTCCGATGGAGAAGTTCTTCACCTTGTTGCGTAGCGACTGGTTCTGCTGATAGATATAGCCGACGTTGTTGCGGTAGCTTGATGATGTGGAGGTGTTGAGTGTGAAATTATCGACGAAAATGGGCCGGTTCCATCCGAAATTACCGTTGATGCTCCAGTTTCCGTTCACGTTTGTGGGCTGAGTGATACGTCCACCAGTCTCCTCATTGTATTGTGTCCGGCTCTCGATGGCGTTGAGTGTGTTCTGGAACGATAGTCTTGCCACAAAGCTCTGCATGGTGGTGGAGAGGTAGTTGTTCCAGTCGATGTTGATGTTGTTGTTGAACGACGGCGACAGTCCCGGGTTACCCATGCGAATGTTGAGCGGGTTTGAGTTGTCTGTCATGTTGAAGAGGTCGGTGATGCTCGGCTGCTGGGTCTGTCCACGGTAGCGAATGCGGAGTGTGTGCTGCCGGTTGAAACGGTATCTGAAGTTCAAGGTAGGGGAAACCCGTATGTAGTTTCTTGTGGCGGTGGTGTCGAGTGCCTGGTAGTTGTATTCCATGCGCTGGCGCTGTGGCTGCACGTTCACTCCGACGTTGAGGTTGATGGCCTGGGTCACAAGCCTCAGCTGCACGTCGATGTTGTGGATGTAGTTCGTGTTGTCGGTGTATCTGCTGAGGTCGTCGTCGAGATACTGGTAGTAGTCCCATGGCAGATAGCCGGCACCAGTGTTGCGGATTTCAGTTATCAGGTCATCCACATTGCCCATGTCGAATGCTTTTCCGTCGCTGTGGTTGTTCTGGTAGTTGAATCGGTAAGATGTCTGGAGGAAGAGTTTCCGTGCGATGAGGGGCTCAGAGTAGTTGAATCCGATGTTGAAGTTTTTCGAGCTGTTGGGGGTTGTGCGGTACCGGTAGGTGAGAGCAAGCGAGTCGCCGAACTGGAAGTAAGTGACATCGCTGAGGCTGAAGTTCTTGTTCGTGTTCTTGTTGTAGGAGCCTCCTGTCTGAATGGAGAAGTTCCTTCCCAGGTTGTTCAGCCGTCGGTTCATGGTCAGGTTTCCGTTGAAACTGTGGTTGTCACCTTCGCTCTTCGACCCTGTGACGTTGTGGTTCACCTTGATGTCGTGTGCGATTTTCTCCATCTCGAAAAGAGGATTGGTCACTCCCTGCTGCTCGTAAGGGTCGTCGTTGAATGTGGCGTTCTGTCCGTTGCCGCTCGATTCAGAGTCGCCGAACGAGAAACTGGGCCTGAACAGCACGGTTGTCATGGAGTCGGGCTTCCATTCAATGCGGAAGTCACCGTTCACGTTGTTGCTGCGGTTGAGGTTCCAGTTGTATGAGTTGGAGTAGGATGTGCTTGTGGTGATGAAGTTCTGGGTGGCCGACTTGGATGTGGATGTGGTCTTGCGTCCCTGATAGCGCACGTTACCTCCAATCTCAAACTTGCCTCGTTCCAGTGCGATGTTCACACCGCCCATGCCCATCTTCGTGTTTCCGCCACCGCCGCCGCCTCCACGGCCGCCGCCGAATCCGCGTCCGCCGGTGTTGTTATATTGTCCTGTGACGGTGATTTGGGTCTGGTCGGCAAACCTGCTGACCATCGCCCGCTCTGCAAACCGTTCTTTCGTTCCGATTCCGAAGTCCATATTCCCGAACCATCCGTTTCGCATTCCTTTCTTGATTGAGAGGTCGATGACCGTCTCCTCCTCCCCGTCGTCGATGCCTGTCATGCGTGCCATGTCCGACTGCTTGTCGTAAGTCTTCACTTTCTCCACGATTTCGGATGGCAGGTTTTTCATCGCCATACTGCGGTCGTTTGAGAAGAACTCCTTGCCTTCCACAAGAATTTTCGACACCGTCTTTCCGTTGATTTTGATTGTACCGTCGTCGCTGACCTCGGCGCCCGGCAATTTGCGTATCAATTCCTCAAGCACACTGCCTTCTGGCACTTTGAAGGCGGCTGCGTTGAATATCAGCGTGTCCTCTTTCACTTCCACCTGCTTCAGCGTGCCGGTCACCACAGCCTCCTGCAGCACCATGGAGTTTGGCGTGAGCAGGATCGTACCGCCATTCACTTGGCTTTGTCCGTCTTTCACTTCCAGTGTCCGGAAGAAGTTATGATAGCCGATGTAAGAGACTTTCATCACATAAGTGCCGGCCGAAATGTTTTTTACATTGTAATATCCGTTGAGGTTGGTCGTGCCGCCTCCTACCATGGAAGTGGAGTCTGATTTTAGAATCTGGACTGTGGCATACGACAAAGCCTCTGCGCTCTCTGAATCGAGCACGCGGCCGGATACGGTGGTTTTCTTCTGCGCGGACATTGTAATAGCCTGCAGAATCAGCAAAAGAAGCAATAAAACGCGTTTCATAAAGAAAGAGGTGTTTGTTTTTTTAATAATTGTGAGTGGCTAGGGCTGGTGCATGTGATGCCCCCGGTTCTTTTAATCCCCGCCTATATCTCTTATGACGTGCAAAAGAGCAGATGGTTTAATGAAACGTGAAAAAAATATAAAAAAGCAGCCGGATTCGGCTGCTTTTTTATAAGATATGATGTGGGTAATCAAATGTCTGACAAATCTTTTGTTCTCTTAATTTCTCGTCTTCTTGTTTAGAAATTGTATTCAAGTGTGATGCAACGCTGGCGTATTTTGCTGTTCTTTGCAAAATCGTTGAAGTCGCGTCCCCAAGACAAACCTACAGTGAAACGGTTGTTGTATTGAAGCTTAGCTCCGAACTCCCATCCCCACTGGAAACGGTCCCATCCCTGATGATGGTATTCCGAAATGACAGCTTTGGTCTCAGGGTCGTATGTCACGTCGTTGGCGTCTTTATACAGGTCGTATGATTTCTTGTCGAAGTCCTGAATAGCTCCGTCTCTGATTCTGGCAGCCTCTCTGCGGTTGCGTCCTACGATGTCGAACCGGAAATTCAGTCCCACAAATGGCATCAGCGACAGTTTGGAAGAAGGAATGTCCCATTTGTAAAGCACATGAGCCGGTGCAATGGCTGACAGCACTCTGTATTTGTCGGTGTGATAAATCGGTGCTACAGACGGATCTTTATCAATCGCTGCTTTATTCCATACTTTGGTATCCTTGTCGTAGGAATACTGAACGCCTAATCCTCCCTCCACGAAAAGCGGCAGGTCTCTCGACACACTGAACGCACGGCTGTAGCCTAAGGACAGCTGGTTGAACTTGTTGTTGTTGAATTCAGCATAGTCAGACTTCACTTTGCTTGGATTCCAATGGAACCAAACCGACTGCCATCCTGTTGTGTTCACGCTTGTGTTCTGTGCGGATGCGGATATACCGCAAAGCAATAGCGCGGCAACTGCCAGATACTTTATTCTGCTCATAATGATTTATTTGAAGTTTTTTTGATGTTATTCTCTTTCTGACTTTTTCAAAAGATATAATCTTTCAATATGCAAAGTTACGTAATTATTCCCTATTTTCGTAATATTAACAGTACTTTTTTTCAGAAAAAAGGATGATTTTTTTATTTGGGAGTTAAATTTCTTTCAGAAATTGGAGTTAAATTCCTTCGGAATGGAGTTAAATTTCTTTCAGAAATTGGAGTTAATTCCTTCGGAATGGAGTTAAATTCCTTTGGAATTGGAGCTAAAATCCTTTGGAATTGGGGGGCTATGGGGTGGGGGTAAAATTCTGCGAAAAGAAAGAGGATGGGGGCTATAAAGTCACACATCCTCTTTCCACTCTCTTTCTGCTATATAAACTTCAGGTGTGTTGGTTATTTCACCAGCACCTTCTTTCCGTTCACGATGTTAATACCCTTCTGCAGGCTGTTCAGCCGCTGGCCGCTGAGGTTGTAGATGACAGGCTTGCCGTCACCAATCGGATTTTGGACGGGTGTGTCGGCCATCACGTCTTCGATGCCAGTAGGCACGGTGCAGATGAACTTGATTTTGTCGATGTTGCACTGTGCCCCGGTGATCATGATGCGCAGCACATGGGTTCCTTTGCTCAGGTCACGGTTCAGCTTGCCTTTTACCACCTTGTAAGAGTCCCAGTTGCTGCTGCCAGTCTGCGGCACGTTCACTGTTGCCAGGAATGTGGTGGTGGTTCCTTTCACCTCGCCTATGCGGAATGCGGAGCCTGTGGTTCCAGAAGAAACTGTGGCTTCGAATTCGTATGTGCCGGATGCCGTCACGTTCACAGTGTATTCAAGCCATTCTCCTGATGCGGTATATCCGATCACATTGCGGTTGTTGCTCTTCACGATGTCCACGCCTTCGTTGTCGATTCGGTAGTTCGCTTTGCCCTGGTCGTCAGAGTCGGTGTCGTGGAAGGAGATGGACTCGCCTCCCTGGTCGAAGTCTTCAGCCTCGAGCACACCCGGGAGCTCAGCCATTTCCGTTTTGTATGGAGCCTGCTGACCCTTGACGGTGACTCTGTAGGTGGAGATGGCTGACTCGTTGCCGTCGGCATCGACTGCCACAGCAGAGAACACGGTCGTGCCCTTTGCCACAGTCTCGTATGTTGTCTGTCCCGGCACCTCGTCGATTGTGTCGAACAGTACTCCGTTCGCATAGAGCCTTACCTCCTTGATGATGTCAGCACCCCCCGTAACCGATACTTTCACTGTGGCATTGTCGCCGACGGTGAGGGTTGGCGGAGTGGCAGTGACTCTGATTTTCATCTGCTCGTTCAAATCCACACGCTGGAATTCGATACGGTCGATGTTGCACTGCCCGCCCGTGATGCGCAGACGTATTTTCTGCTTGCCTTTCTCCAGTGGCACAGTCATACGTCCGTGAACTGGCAGGTAGTTGTCGAAGTTGCCGGATTCCAGACATGGAACAGGAATGTCATCGGTGAGCGGTGTCTGTTCGAGATAGTTGCTGAGAGCCAGCTTAAACGATGCGTTGGAAGCTCCGGCAGATGCGTACGCATCGAAGGAATAGAGGCCTTCCTCCTGCACATCCACGGTGTATTCCACCCATTCTCCGGCCACGGTCTTGCCTATTCCGTAACCATCGTCACTGACTTTCACGAGGTCAACTCCTCCTCCGTTGGTGCGGTATGACCTTGCGCTACCGGTGTTCGAGGCATCGCTGTCGTAATAAACGATGTTGGATGGTCCTGCGTCGAAGTCTTCTGCTTCGATGGTTCCCGGCAGCACCATTTTCTCGTTGTAAATCGTGCGTTTCCCACCGGCTGTGAAGTTACCGATACGCTCGTATTTCTCGCCGTCGGTGGTATAGACGATGGCCTTCAGGGAGTGTGTTCCTTGTACGGTGGGCGTGTAGTAAACCACGTAGGGGGGCTCCTTCATGGTCTCATAAAGCTGTCCCTTTATGTATAGCTCCACATAGTCTATAGTCTTGGTCCGCATCCTTGCTCTGACGGTGATAGGTATGGATTCTTCAACCGGCACTCTCGGTCCTGCCGGCTTCACATACACCGATGCCTCTTTCTTCATACCCGGGAACGGACTTTTCGCGTTCTTTGCCTTGTCGGTCGCCATGTATTTACGTAGCCATGTCATGGCCGGGCGGTCGGTAGCTGTTCCGTCCTCGTCGAGCCGGATTAATCCGGAGTTGCCATTTGTGGTCCATGTTGCGCCGTAGATGTATCCCCACAGGGTGATTCCTGCGCAGTAACTTGACTCCCACATATACGGAATCTGCTCTTGGTATCGCTTGAGTTGAAGATTATCGTCATCAGTGCCGATATCATATTCGGTGCTGTACATCGGCATCTTCAGATTGGTCTGAAGATTGTTCATGACCGACTTAAACGATCCGACGTCCAAGTCGGTGAGGTCATGCGACTGGCATCCGTAGGCATCAATTGGAGCACCAGCATCGCGGAGAGTCTTCACCAAAGTGATGAACTGAGAAGTGTTCCACTGGAATGTGTTGTAGTCGTTGTAAATCAGGATGGCGTTAGGCCAGCGTTCGTATGCCAGCTCGAATGCTTTGATAATCCAGTCGTATCCCGTCACCCCGTCGCCTCCGAGCGCTTCCTTGTAGGGGGCAGGCGCATGTCCTGCTATCGCCTCGTTCACCACGTCGATGAGTGGCAGGTCGGGGTAGCGTTTTTTCACTGCGTCGAACCATTCCACAATCGCCTTATACTGATCGGCTGTGGAGAGCTTGTCCATCCACGACGGGTACTGGGACCCCCATATGAGGGTGTGGAACTTATAGGGGAAATTGTGCCGTTTCGCATAGTTGAAAGCGTTGTCGGCTCCACTCCAGTTAAAGCTGTTTCGGGCATTGCCCTCGATCGAGCTCCATTTCGACTCGTTCTCGGGGGTAATCTGGTTCCAGAGTGTCCAATATTCCTCTTTCCCATAGTCCACGTTGTATCTCGTGGTGATGTTGCCTAAAAACTTGTCGGGGTTTTGCGACAACTGCGCATGGGCAGTCATGCAGAATGCACCCGATGCGATGGCAAGCGCAATGGCTTTTTGCTTTGACGGTAAAAGTCGTGTTAGTATTGTTTTCATCATAAATTAGTTGGTGTTGTTCTTAAAATTAAAATTTCCACAAATATACGACATTTTTGTTGATTCATATTATAAGAAATGTAACTTTTTCTACAATTATTGTTACCGTTGGAGTTGCGATTCTTTTTATCTTTGTGTGCAGCTCTTCGTAACGTCTGAAATAAAGTATTTTATGAGAAAAAGGATACAAACATAACAAAACAGGGTGTTTTTCCGTTCCTTTTATAGAGAATCCTTATTCAATAGCTCTAACCAACTTTGCAGAACACCCAAGAACATGAATATTTATAAATATCTTGCCGTATTTCTGTCGTTCCTGTGTTCCTTTTTCCCTCTTTCCGCACAGACAATTATCCGGCTGGATGCGGGCATAAAGGAACCGCAACCAGAAAAAATGCTGTTCAATAACGCCGTCGACGCATTTAAGTCAATACCTCCTCATGGAACCACAACAATAGAGGTGGCTCCGGGGGTCTACTGGCTTGACGACCCGGACGACCCGCAGGTGAGGACATCCCCTTCGGGCCTGCCCTTTGCTGTGACGGTCAGGGCCGACACGCTCCGTATGTTCGGACTGTCGGGCAACCCTGTGAACACTGTGTTTGCCGTGAACCGCGGGCAGACACAGGGAGCCATCGGCAACTACACGATGATGCATTTCATCGGAAAATGCGTTGAGGCGGACAATATCACCTTTGGAAACTACTGCAACGTGGACCTCGTTTATCCTGAAAATCCGCTGCTCAACCGAAAGTCCCGGGCAAAAGCCATCGTCCAGGCGCAGCTGGCTATTTGTGAACAGACAGAACGGGTTCGGATGAACAACTGCCGTTTTATCTCCAGACTTAACCTCTGCCCGTTTGTCGGAGCAAGACGTGCCTTCTTCAACGACTGCCACTTTGAGTGCACCGACGATGCGCTCAACGGTGCTGCTTTCTACAACCACTGCTCTTTCGATTTCTATAGTCCACGTCCTTTTTATTCCACCGGACCTACTGGAGCCGTCTTTTATGACTGTGACATCCATACCCGAGTGACCGACACGCAGTATCTTACCAAAGTCGGCGGTCCTGTGACGATGATTAACACGCGTTGGCATGCGCCGTCCGACTCGCTTGATATCCAGTGGTCGAAAGACGACCGGCCTTATTATGTGTGTTATGCGTCGGGCATTACGCTCAACGGCAAGCCAGTGGAGATTGACCGTCGACGTCCTTGGCGGACGGTATGGTGCGATAACCCGATGCACCGCTATCTGCTTCCCGACCCGGCTGTCACCGATCATTATCCACCATGGGGACGCGAGCTTGCCATCCACACCAGGACGGTGGAGTGGGGGCAGCGTCCGGATGAGGCTGTGCCCCGTTTTGAGCGGGACTATTTCCGCGATAATCCCTCGTTCCGTGCGGTTCACGACACGCTGATGATTGAGCACGACGGAATGCGTGCCATCGCAGCTGTGAATATCGACGGGCAGGTGTATGTGGCGCCCGATTTCCTGGTCGCTCCCCGGTTGAAAAAGAAGAACGGAAAGCTTAGGGTTACTTACCGTTTATCCGATGATTCTGCGCCGAAAGACCCTGAGACCAATGTGGATAACAGCATCATCACCTGGTATAAGGTGCTCGACGACGGTAAAATTCTCCCGGTTCGTCGGGGACGGGTGGGGGAGGTGCCCGACATTGACCGTATGGAGCCTTTTGCCGACGAGGTGCTGGTCGGCGTCGTTCCGAAATATCTTGACACGGAGGCCGGATATAATTATGAGGCACGTGCCTATATGGAGCTGAAACCAGGAAAAGCAAAGTCTGCCGGCCGATTGCATATCGACACGGATTTCCGGGACATACCTTGCGTTGTGGCTGCTGACCGCCGTCAGACGGATGTGTGGCAGATGGACTGCCACAAACCTGCCGACACGGAGAGATATGCCTGGACTGCCGACAACTCGCGTCCTTCCTGGCGGTTCGGCACTGCACCCGACGGTGCGGTGGGTGAAGGGCTGGTGACGGCAAACCGCGGTGCGCGGTTGTGGTACACGCCGTCAATTTCCACAGGCGACAGCGTCGCGCTTGAACTTTGGGCTGACCCTTGCAAGACGGCAGGGCAGGGATTCGGGTCAGCCACAGGTCAGTATTTCGATATAGGCATCGGATTTGATATCCAGTCGCTCACCGGCTATGTGCTGAGAATAGAACGTAGTCCGGACTACGACCATGCTGTGCTGTTCACCATCTTCCGATACGACAACGGACGGACTACGCCCGTCTCGGAATCCGTGCCTTCGGACTGTTTCCGCACGGGTTTCCATCTCATGCTCAGCCAGAAAGGCGGCAAGTTGAATGTAAGGGCTGAACGCAACATGCCTGAGGACGCTTCCGTGGTGGAGTTGTCTGCTGATGCTCCGGCAGCCGGCAGATCCATTTATATGCAGCACACCGGCACCTGTGGGGCTTCTGCGTTGATGCTGCACCGCCTGCGGGTGGATAGTTTTTAATGGTTTGTGTTTTTCAAGCATTGGTGGGGATTTGGGAGCGTTTCCGGAAAAAACAAAGGAGGGTGTGTCAAAAAAACTGACATACCCTCCTTCAATATTAATTCTTATCTGGAGTTTATTTGAACAGGCTGTCGAGATACTGATAGAACTCCTCGCCCTCGCCTACGAACACCTTGAGGATGTTTCCGTCGGGATCGAGCACGATTTTTGTGGGGAATCCCTGAAGCTCATAGAGCTCGGAAGTCTTTTTCTCCGAGTCGTGCACGTTCTTCCAGTTCATCTCATGCTCTTTCACGGCGTCTTTCCAGTCGTCTTCGGCATCGCCGCAGTCCACGCTGAGAATCTCCATTTTGTCGCTGTATTTGTCGTATGCCTTCTTCATCTCCGGAATACCAACCACACACCATGGACACCAGGTTCCCCAGAAGTCAATCACCAGGTGCTTCCCTTTCAGGTCTGTCAGCGAGAGCTCGTTGCCGTTCACGTCTTTCAGCTTGATGGCTGGAGCCGGCGCTCCGGTCTTCAGCACCTCAGGATTGTAGCCGAGATCTTCCTCTTCCTCTGCTTCCTGCTGTCCTGCAGCCGTACTGTCGTTCTCAACCGGGACAATCTCACCATGATCCTCGGCTGTGGCAGTGCTGTTGCCGCCTTCTTTCTGGCCACCATTGCATCCTGCCAGCAATAAGCCGGTCATGAATGCTGCCATAATAAAAAATTTCTTCATCATATTTACTGTAGTTTTTATGGTTATGAAATCGTTTTTTATGAATAGGTAAAATTGTACAGAAGACAAGAATAAAAGAAGACGAGAAGACAAGACATTTGTTTCGCCTACGATGGTCAATCCGTTAATGCAATCCCACCAGTCAATTATATCAAGTTGTGATTATTTCGAATTTTTCCTCAGTCTTGAGAAGAACGTTTTGACTAATTTGCCGCATTCTTCTTTCAGCACGCCGCTTTCGCACTGGCATCTGGGATGGAGCGCCTGGGGGGCGTAGGTACGGAATCCACGCTTCTCGTCGCTGGCTCCATAGACCACCCTGCCGATTTGTGACCATCCAAGCGCGCCTGCGCACATCACGCAGGGTTCCAGCGTGACATACAGCGTACATTGGTCAAGGTATTTGCCGCCCAAGGCTCCCGCTGCTGCGGTCAGCGCCTGCATCTCAGCATGAGCGGTCACGTCCTGGAGGGTCTCCGTGAGGTTATGCCCACGGCCTATCACTCTGCCGCCCGCCACGATCACCGCCCCAACAGGAATCTCGCCCTGATCCAACGCTTTCTCTGCTTCCTGAAGGGCCATACGCATATACCGCTCGTCGTCGTTCATTTCTTGGTTTAGTCTTTTTCTTCTTTGAAATCAACATATTCGCCTTCGTCCGGCTTGATGATATGAGGTTTTCTGATGCCTCTGCCTTCCGTGCTCTGTCGGCTGCCCATGGAGTCGCTTCCCTGTGCGTAAGAGCCGGATGAACCGTTCTCACGCTGACGTTTCATCTGTTCGTCCACCATCTTTCCCATGCCTTTTCTGAGTCTGTAAAACTGATACCAGAAATATATTACCGGGAAAAAGATGACACATAATATGGATATGAGGCAACCCATCGATAGTTTTTAGTTCTTGGTTTTTAGTCCATGCGGATGGTCTTAGTATGAAGACGCGCTACAACACTTTTCTAAATGCTGTGAAGCACACGGCAGACAGAAGATTTTGTTTTTTGGGGAATCAACTAAAATAATTATTAATTATAAATTTTTAATTGTTAATTATTATTCCGTTCCCTTATAGAAGTCGTGATACATCTTCACGATGGAGAGCAGGATGTAGATTCCGATGACAGCGACGAGGGCACGTGTGGTGTTGCGGATGATGTGGCCGGTTCCGATGCCGGATACAGCTCCAAACGCCAGTGCTACGACGGCAATAATCAGGAACATGAATTTCCATTTGTTCTCGCCGTCCGAGAAGCTCAGACTCGTGAATTTCATCTTGAACATCGGGATCTTGCTCACCATAAGCAGACAGAACACCAAAACGAATGCAAAGAGGAACGTGGCATTGAAATGGGGCGATGTGAGATAGTGGGGACAGCTGGATATCAGCGCAGCCCAGAAGATGGCGCAGGCCGGGGTGGGGAGGCCGATGAATCCGTCGTGCTGCCGCTCGTCGATATTAAACTTGGCGAGTCGCATGGCTGCGAACGCAGGAAGGATGAATGCGGTGAACGGCATCAGCTTATGCCACATCGGACCGGACATCGCCTCCGGGTAATACACTTTCGTGAAGAGTGAGAAAATCACAGCTGCTGGAGCCAGCCCGAAGGTGATGACGTCGGCAAGCGAGTCGAGCTGCACGCCTAGCGGTCCGGACACTTTCAGCAGCCTTGCCACAAAGCCGTCGAAGAAGTCGAACACTGCTCCTAAGATGATGAAATAAAAAGCGAAGCGCGCCCCATATAAAGGATTGCCTTCGCTGCCCGGAAGAATCGATGACATGAATCCTGCCCAGGTGGCTATGCACCCGCAAATCAGATTGCAGCAGGTCAGGATATTGGGTATCTGTTTTTTCATTTTTAGCGTTTTCTCTTCTTGTTTGATTTTATTATAAAATCTTGGTTATAATTGTTTGTTGTCTGTCTGATTATTCTGACGACTCCGATTACTCTGATTTATGTGGGAACTCTACCCCCTCTAAACCTTAAACTCTAAACTTTAACCCTTTGACCATTCTACGGCAACTTGGCTATCACTGTCTCGTCGCCCACCGTCTTCTGGTTGAGTTTCACTTTCACCTCTGAGCCGAGCGGCAGATAGACATCCACCCGTGAGCCCAGTTTTATGAAGCCCATGTGGTCGTCGATGAAACATTCCTGACCTTCCTCAGAGTAGGTGACGATGCGGCGTGCCATGGCGCCTGCCACCTGACGGGTCAGAACTTCCTGGCCACTAGGAGTGCGGATGACAACCGTGGAACGCTCGTTCTCCGTGCTCGCTTTCGGAAGATATGCCTTCATGAAATT
>JAEEGL014015408.1_pt1 | contig 18174 bp, 40 predicted proteins | sample 9134231 | NCBI WGS metagenome assembly JAEEGL01 (sample SAMN16246548, study PRJNA631951) | gut metagenome | biome: gut microbiome; feature: rumen; material: fiber-attached | host: Bos | place: Iran: Karaj | collected 2018-10 | reverse complement strand
GTTTCTGCATCTGTTGTTGAGTGCCAATGTATCTGATAGGCAGTGGCATGGAATGATAATCAAACGTGGGCAGGTAGTCACTGGAAGAAAGAAGTTGAGCGATGAGACAGGTATCAGTGAACAACGGATAAGAACTTGTTTTTTGCGACTGATTGAAACAGGTGAGATAGTAACAAAATCAACCAACAAATATACTATCGTAACAATCTGTAATTACGACAATTATCAAGATACGCAAGAGTGTAGCAACCAACAAAAAACCACCAAAGAACCAACCGCCGAACCTACAATAAAGCCAAAGAAAACCAAAGAGGAAATCATGGCAGATACAGAGAAACGTAGAAAAGAGTTCTATAAATCTCTGATTCCATACGTCCAGACCTACGGAAAAGAAATGGTGCGAGAGTTCTATGACTATTGGAGTGAGGGCAATAAGTCTGGAAGTAAGATGAGGCACGAACAAGAACCTACATGGGATTTGGCAAGGAGGTTGGCACGATGGAGCAATAACGAGAAATCATATAAGAGTAAGAGCAATGATAACGTCAATAACAGAACTTCTACAACAGCAGCAGAAAGAGCGCAAGGGGCAGCAAGCGTTATTGCCAGCCTTGCGGCAGAAGAGTAACGAGATTGTGAAAGCCTATGGTGAGCGTGAAAACTTTCTTGTTACATTCAATCCAGACTTGCAGCGCAAGGTATGTGCCCATACCGATTTGTGTTTCTTTGGTGGTGCACCTACACTCGGAATGCTGAATACTACATACGGAGAGCAGACAGCGGCAATGTGGCTCGTGCCTCAACTGTATAACCTTTCAGAGTTTTGCGGATGCCGTGATAAACTGACAGATAACCAACTGAAAGAGTGTGCCAGTGTTATTGCAACGGAATTTGGATATTTGTCTGTTACTGAATTGATGTTATTCTTTCATCGGTTCAAGTCTGGTAGATATGGAAGATTCTACGGTTCTGTTGACCCACTTGTAATTACCACGTCACTGCGTGACTTTCTCAAAGAGCGTTCATTGGCTTATGAAAAACACGAGCAAGAGGAAAGGGAAAGGTTGAGAGCCGAAGAGGATGCCAAACCTAAAGTGACATGGGAAGAGTACTGCATGAAAACGTATGGGGAGTTAAGACCTCATCCAATGGAAAGGCGAAAAGAAAAGCCGAAGCCCAAGGAGCCAGACCCAGAGACGATGAAGAAAGAAGCAGAGTTTATCATGGAACAGAAAGATAAAGAAGTGATAGAATCGTTCACTCGTATATTCAAGAAAAAGTATGGTAAGACCCCGAAAGAAGTGTTAAACCAATAATATAAGAGCAATGGATTTATTAAGTCAAAAGAAACTGCCAGAACTTGCGAAATGGTACGATGGAGTGTACCAAAAGCAAGGTAGGAAACCCAATAGGGAGCATATCTTCATGGATGCGTATATGCAGGCGATTGATGAGGTGCAGGGTATCTTAAACAGTGAAACAGACCCTAAAGCAATCGTCCGGAAGTTCCAGAGTTTAGTCATGGTAAGGAATCACGAAAACCAGATGTGGAGGAAAGCGAATGAAGATTAAGACACCCATAACATATTATGGTGGTAAGCAGCAGATGTTACCCACCATATTGCCGATGATACCGTCTCACAGAATCTATTGTGAGCCGTATTTCGGTGGCGGTGCGGTGTTCTTTGGAAAAGGGCCATCTTATCTGGAGGCTATCAATGATATAAACGACAATTTGATTACGTTCTACCTGCAAATGCAGAATAACTTTGAAGAGTTGTTCGACAAAGTACAGCATTCCCTTTGTTGTGAATCTGAATGGAAGAGAGCAAGGAGAATATGGCAGGGAGAGGAAGCAACAGACCTCGAAAGAGCGTGGGCAGTGTGGATGCTGACAAACTTTTCATTCAGTGGTTCGCCTGATGGCGGTTGGAAGTGGTGCAACGGTTCTGCAGGTTCACATACTGGAAGAGTGATGAGGCATGCAAGGGAATACTTCACACACGCGCTGCATGACAGATTGAAAGATGTGCAGATTAGTTGCCGTGATGCTTTACTATGTATAGACCAGAGAGACACCCCAGAGACGTTTTTCTATTTAGACCCACCCTATCCTGGTTGCGTACAAAAGCATTATCGTGGTTTCACTTTTGAGAATCTGGAGGAACTACTCACAAGATTGTCAAAGATTAAAGGAAAGTTCCTGTTGAGCAACTTCATGAGTGACACCCTCATGGAGCACGTAGCAAGGAATGGATGGAATGTTAAGATGAAGACAATGGCGATGAAAGTCGCCAATTTCAAGGGGCATTCCAGAAGTAAGACAGAGGTGTTAGTGTTCAACTATGAGCCACAGGCCACTTTATTTAATTTATGATGGAAAGGATATTGAAATCAACAACGCCGACAGCAAGGAAAGAACATACCTGTGCAGTGTGCGGCCAGACCATCAATAAGGGTGAGCGTTATCTGAATGTTTCCATTCTGGAAGATGGAAAGGTAAGGAGTAGAAAGACCCACTTCGGATGTTCGGAAAAGAAAGAGTCTCAAAAGGTTCACTATACGTTACCAACAAGTGAGCAGGAGTTTAAGCAGCAAGTCCATGATGATACTTTGAAGATGTTGCAGACTTTCACGTTTCGGGAGAATATGGATATAGCGTTTACTCCGCTCATCATAACAGAAATAGCGTGGATTTATGCTTTCAAGGTGACGAAGTATGCAGCAGACCATCGAATCCCAGAGACCATCAAGTTAAGCCGTACTGTGAAGATGTTGCGACAGAAGTATATTGATGAGTGCCGAAAGGATTTGGACTATAAACACATGCAAAATCTGTTTGACGAATCCGAGAGGTTCTTGCAGACTATGGCGAAAGATTTTCTGATTCTCTGGTTCTCCGTGAATAACGACCTAAAAAAAGAGTGGTCACATCTGGAGTTCCTGGATATGAGAACAGATGCCTACATTTCTATCGTCATGTGCGAGTTTCTAAAGGAGCATAATAGGCGCATGGATAAAATCATCGAGCAGAAGATGGGACAGAGCAGACCTTACAAGAATCCAATAACTGAATCGTTGGAAACGTGCATGGAGGCTTATGTCAGTCCGGCAAAGATAGATTTTTCCAATCATGTAAGAACTTCGATGGGGATTCTTCGTAACAATATCAGCAAAATAGAATATAACGTAAAATAATAATTATGAGACTGAATCAAGAAAAGTTACAGACGTTAGCCAGACAGATACACAAGAATGCCTGTGCACACGGTTTCCATGATGAAAAGAAGTCTGATAGCCATTGGTTGTGTATGATAATGACCGAAGTCGCTGAAGCTGTTGAGGCTGACAGGAAGAATCACCATGCCGATGTTGCTTACTATCTCAATCATCCGTTGGATATTGATACTGCATTCATAGCATGTTTTGAGCACTACATCAAGAATACTGTGGAGGATGAGTTTGCAGACATCTTTATCCGTATTCTCGATTTCGCCTATGAGAAATTCGGTGAAGAAATGCACTGGGAAACATACAGGGTTAGAGTGTTTGATAAATGGTCATTCACAGAGACCGCAGACTACCTTGTGCGTGGTGTTCTTAACTCTGGAATGATGAATCTATCTGAATGTATCGAGTTCGTGTATGAATGGGCTGGCAAGTTGGGCATTGACCTTGATTTCCATATTAAGGCCAAGATGAAGTACAACGAGACCAGACCATTAAAGCATGGCAAAAAGTATTGAGTAAATATCGTTATACTATGGAGATAAAGGTGACATACAAATTCGTAGTACACTGGTGGCAGAAAGCATGGCTACTATGTGTTGTTGTTCCCATCGTGATACTTGCACACTTCTTTCAATGGCTCGATAGCAAGTCCATCTGTTACAGGATGAGCCGCTATCTGTTTGCCAAATATGACACCATCGTAGAAGACTTTGCGAAGCGTCATATCAAAGAGGTTAAAAAAGGTTGAAAACAAGTAATACGCTGAAAAATAATTAGTTAAAGGTTTTGATAATTCAGAAAAATTCGCTATCTTTGCGGTATAGAAATTAAAACAATAAGAGCAATGAAATTATCAGAATTAAACGAGCAGATTATTGGCAAGCGAGTTACTTGCATCCATAACGGAGAGAATCGCCAGGGAACTATCCTCGCACTTGTGGTTTCCTCTGACCCATACACCCATCAAGTTTGCAGTAAGGGCGTGAGAATCAAACTGGATAAACCAGTATTCTTCGCTTCTGGATATGGAGTGCAACACACAGAATGGTGGGAAGATGAGTTTGACAGCACCGCCAGAGTATTTGACGGTAAGGGAAATTTGGAATTGACTAACATAATTGCTGAAGCATGAAACTGACGGTTGAAAAGGTGCATGAGATAGCAGAGGAACTGCGCACCACCAGAGAAAAGGCTACAGGCAAGATGGCATTTGAGTTCATCTGGAATAAGTACAAGCATCTGTTTGTATGCTTTGAGCAGTTCATGAGGTGCATGAGTATTGAAAGTGTATTCTTTTCATGTCGGCCAGACGTTGAGGAAATAAGGCGAAAGACTGAATACAAGTACATCTAAATCCAAGAGCAATGAGTTTTCCAGTAATTATCACCGTGAATGTGAATCAAGAAATCCTTGATGAATACATCGAACACGTTAAGAGTTTCAACTACTACTTTGCCAAGAGGCATGAGAGTGAGACCTACCGTAATAAGGCAATGGAGCATTACGAAAAGATGCTGCAAATACGGTCTAATTTAGGATGGAATGTCTTACTGGCACTTGAAAGGCTAACACGCAAATCCATACCAGTTGAACTATAAAATATAAGAGCAATGAATATCACCAGAAGAAACGTAGATAACGGCATCCATCATTTCTATTTTGACGAAGATGATACGTGGGTAGCCATCACTCCATGTTCCCACAGTTGGGAATACCAGACGGATGATGATAGCGACACCTATGTTAGTGGAAACTATGTCACTGAGGGCAACACCGTGATAGATTACGATGGTATCTATGGCGAACTGCCAGTAGCCGTTATTCTGGCTCTTTCTGATATGGGTTTTGATTTTGACTTATAGGAGTTGTGGGCCTAACCACCCCACGTTAATTAAATAAATTTACGAGCAATGAAATCGTTAAGTTTGAACGTGCCAGACGAACAGGCACAGGCATTTGCCAAAGAGTTAGCCACACTGATGAAGAAACATGGTGTGGAAGTTGAGAACAAAGAGGCTCTGGATGCTATGCGTCCAATCACAGAGCGAGTGAAGACATTTGAGGATGCTATGGCAGTTCTCGGTGAAAATCATCCTCTCGTTATCCAGTACAAGGAAATCTACGACAACTTTCTGGAAGAGGGCGGTGATGGAGTTAAAGACATTGTTGCTTACATCAAACTCCGCATCATCGTTGCGGCACTCAATGAGGGGTGGCAACCTACTTTCTCCGATGATGAGTACCGCTATTATCCTTGGTTCGTGTTCTACACCAAAGAGGAACTGGATGCTATGGATGAGGAAGAGCGCAGCCGTGTGTTGGGCCGCTCGCTCTACTATGCGAATGCGAGTGCGGGTGTCGCTTTTTCGGCCGCGTTTGTCGCTTCATCGCTCTCGTCCACGCTCTACGGCGGTCGCCTCTGCTTCAAAAATAGAGAACTGGCGGAGTATGCAGGCCAGCAGTTCCTCGCCATCTATGCAGACTTCCACATTGGTTTCTAAATCTGTTTGCCATGACAAAAGTATATAAGTTTCCGCTTGAAATATCGGATGAGCAAAAGGTATTGATGCCAGAGGGTGCAAAGGTGCTGACTGTTCAAGTGCAGAAAGGCAAACCCTGCCTCTGGGCAGAATGTAACCCAGATGGAGAGCCTGTTTTGCGGACGTTCCTCATTCGTGGCACAGGGCATCCGATTGATGATGAGATTGAGAAAGAGTACATCGGAACAATCCAGATGTGCGAGGGTTCAATCGTCTTCCATGTGTTTGAAAAGAAAAATCCATAAAGCGTATGAAAGTTTGCATTGAAATCAAGAATAGGCATCTAATGGCAGCATGCGGCATACTCATGTCTTCAATCGCTGAAAATGATGAAGAGGAACAGAGTTTGACCGAAGCCGTAGAAAGGCTGAAAGCCTCAACAGAACCAATCGAATTGGGAATTGAAGAAATCGGTGATGGTAAAGAAAGTGCAACTATTGGCATTGCCCTTGCTTCATGTGTTATTGCCAAGGAATTGAAAGGAGTAGGCAAATGAGAAAGTTTATGTTCAATGACAGGTGCGGCTTGACCGCATCTGTCATTCGGAAAGCAAAATGGAAGACCAGACGGATTGCAGCAAGAGTAGTCCGGCAATGGGAGATAGCCGAAGAGTTGACAGGTATTCTGGGAAATCCGACACAGCGTGAATTGACGTTGAAAGAGTTTGCTCTGAAAGTGTGTCCTATCAAGGTTGGTGAGACAATCGCTGTTGCCCAGAGTTATAAAGACATCATCGAATGTGAGTGGTTGCCGACCGAAAAGGAAAACGAGGTTATCCGAATGGTTGAAGAGAATCATCCTGGTTGCACAAATAAAATGTTCGTGAAACCAGAGTTGATGGCTCATTACATTAAGATAACTGGAGTTGACTTTGAACGTCTGCAGGATATTTCGGATGAAGATTGTCTGGCAGAGGGAATAATGTATGACCCTAAAGGCGTGGCTAAATATGGCTATCGGATTGGAGAGGGGAAATCAAAATGGTATCGTACCCCAAAGGATGCGTTCTCTTCCCTCATTGACAAGGTTAGCGGTAAGGGAACATGGGATAGTAATCCTTATGTTTATGTCTTCACATTTGAACTGGTATGAGTGCAGTCTATGGTATAAATGTTGAGGCTGTAGCCGAGATAATCAATCAAGCCGCAGACGAAATGGAAACCGTGTGCCAGTCTTTTGATGAACTTTCATAGGCTCTTGAAGAAACGGCAAAGTCCTTTGAATTGGAGTTTACCATTTTAGAGGAATGTCGGGAACTGGAAAAGCTGTTGCTTGAAAAGATGGAGTACGAAGACATCGTGATTGAGCAAGAGAATCCAGAGCCGCCACATCATCGTGAGAAATTGCTGCCATACAACAAGCGCAGGAAGTTCGTTAGGAAACCATACTGGAACAGAATAAGGTCAAGATGTTTTTGAATAGTTCACTATAGGGTTGAAAATTATGAAGTATTTGGTAATATGCAAAGACCAGACAGCATTCTGGACTGACTGGTACACCCACGAAAACATGTGGAATAGTGAGACAATCAACTGTGTTATTGATGTCGCTGCCGACAAAGTAACATTCAATGGTAAAGATTGGCAGGAAGTTGAATATGACCATCTATGACAACCGCTGATATTGAAACCTGCCAGATAACACTGGTAACGAAAGACGGACGCATGCTGATAAGTCAGACCGACAATCCTGTAATCAAGAATTTAATAGTAGGAATGGTTAAATTCGTGGAAGTGGATGCCGAAAGGTTTGCCACAACCTCAATTAAAGAGATAATCAAGAAATGAAAGTATATAGTAGAACAGAAGAAAAGATGGTCGATATGATTCCGTGCTTTGATGCACAGGAAACGAAAGTTATTGGTTTTTTCGACCCAAAAGATTCTAACAAAATCATTATTCCGGCAGAAATGTTTGAGTTTCCTGCAAGTGTGGATTGGGAACAGCGTAGATATGAGATAGCAAGGGAAATGCTGCCTTATGCCGCTGAAACTTCTCGCTCCATATTGATGTCAGGTCATAGTTTGGGTGATGATGCCAAAGGAAAGACTTTAGCAGAAGTTTGTGCCTCATCCGCTGTGTCGTTTGCTGATGCTCTTATTGCGGAACTTCGCAAGCAACCGAATCCAGAGACCAAACCAGAGAAACAGCCGGACAAAAAGGAGGTTGCCATTGGTGAGGTCGTTGAGTATCAAGGGGAGCATTTGCTGTGTGTCGAGAAATCCGACAATGAAGATTGTAGTGGTTGCGCTTTTCTTGCTGAAGATGATGATTGCAAGTATAGTGGTTATTGCTACAAAGAATACAGGTCAGATGGCAAGAATGTGATTTTTGTGAAAGGAGGTAGCAGTGAAGCGTAAGTGTTTGAATTGTGAGCATGGCTATACTCCAGTCGATGGATGGTGCCGTACAGGTGCAGATACTCAGAGTTGCGACTTTGGACTGAAAGACGGTGCCGCTCCTGTTGGTGATATATGCCCCATGACTGGAAAGAAACTCCAGAATGTCAGAGAGAAAGGAGGTCCAAAATGAAGTGTACTGGATGTAAGTATTACCAAAAGAGTAAGATGTATGGAAATCACTGCATCTGTCAAGGCACTAAGCCTTGCGACATTGCCAGGAACCAGACAAAATACGAACATCGTAAAAAGTCTAACAAAAAACGTAGAATAAGGTATGACAATAGGTGACGAACTGAAACGTGCTATTTTGAAGATGCAAGTCTATCGTGATGAGCACAAGAAAAGCCGTACCCATCAAAAGGTACTGATGGATATTTGCCAGATGCTTGACCCATTATGTGATGGTATTCTGGATATGAATTTTACTGAAGTTCTCCTGTTTGGAAGAGAGACTACCGAAGATGAACGTAGTAAACTAAAAGAGTTGTGGTATGCCAATAAGACCAGAGAATAAAAGCCGTTATCCTGCCAACTGGAAAGAGATACGAGCATTCATATTGAAGAGAGCCAATAACCGCTGTGAGTTCTGCGGTGTTGAGAATCACACAGACCGTTGGAATGAGAAGACAGGAAAACTTGCTCATATCGTTTTGACGGTGGCACACCTCGACCATCAGCCAGAGAATTGTGACCCAGAGAATCTTCGTGCTTTGTGCCAGATGTGTCATAACCGCTATGATGCCAAGCACAGGGCAGAAACACGTTCATGGGTACGAGCATACCAGAAAGACAATGAAAAGAGATAGAATCAGAATTGACATGATTCTTCTGTTTGCGTTCCTGCTGTCGTATGCTCTGGGAGGTGACAGAGAGACCATCCAGATAGGTTTAGTATTCTTCATAGCATGTAAGTTAGCGTATTTAACAGACAGAGAGTGATATGGAAATCAAGCGTCCGAAACTATTGCCAGTCTATTACGGATGGGCAAAGATAAACAAGATAGCCAAGCGTGAAGCGTTGACTGTTATCTTTCTGAATGACACAACAGGCCCACGCATTGGTAAAGATGGTTATGATGGCGTTTCACGGTTTATCGAGATTTGTCACATGAGATACCAGACGGAGGCAGAGTTGACAGATGCGAGATTCGCTAATCGTGTCTATACCGTCTATAGCATCTTCATGGATGATAAGCATATCAATGGCAGTCTGGAAGCGGCATTGCGCACAAACTTCGATGCAGACAAAAATCATGTCAGCGAGAATGAGCGCAGAAAAATCATGGAGAAACTAAAAGTTCACTATATGAGCAAGCACCCGAACTATCAAGAGCCGAAAAAAGGGCCAGTTCAGTTAAAATTCGATTTTTGGAATGAGTAAATTTAGGATTGAGAAGTTTGACCCTGTTATCTATCCTCGTAAGATATGGGTAGCAAAGGGCGGTACAAAGAAGAATCTGACTGACATCTTCGATGATATGGAGGGTGACCAGTACATTGTGAGTGATGAGGTGGTTACGTCTTCATACGCTATAACGGATGAGGTCATGGAGCGGAGTTCTGGAGAATATGGCGTTTTTGTCTGGCTCCACAAACTGAATGATATAAACACAGGCACGGTGGCGCATGAGGCTGACCATGCAGCCAACCTCATCTTCAAGGCTATTGGTGCAAAGGTTGATTGCACGAATGATGAGACACATGCCTATTTGGTAGGCTTCATTACTAATTGCATTGAAAAAGTAAGGAAAAATGAGACTAAGAATCGCAAGAAAGATATGTAAGTATATGGGGCATGGTTATCCCATAAACAACGTAGGAAGACTTGAAGAAGCAGTACGTGTCTGGTACAAGGCTTGCAAACGGTTTAAACATTTCAAAAGAAACGTAAAAATGAAACGTTGTAGTTATTAAAGTATGATTATTCATAAAGCACATAAAGGAAAAAGTTATGACAGACAAAGAAAAGAAGAGTGAGTACAACCGCCGTTATTATGAATCCCACAAAGAGGTTATCCTTGCATCGAGGAAAAAGGCAGAACGTAAGCCTGTCGAAGTAGATGTTGAGGCTCATAGGAAAGCGGCCAGAGAGTATTACCATCGTAAGAAAGCATCCATGACACCAGAGGAACTTGCTGCCAGGAATGCCAAACGTAGGGAGCGAAACAGGTTGTCAAAAGAACCATCCGAATAGAAAAGTTAAAAAGAGTTGGTGAGGCTAATTTCTTGAAAAATAATTGGTTAAAGGTTTTGATAATTCAGAAAAAAACGCTATCTTTGTAGTACAAAGATAAGATAATAACAATTAAAAATTCAAGAGCAATGAGACAGTCAGAATTTGAAACGAGAGTTCACATGAATGTGACCGCAGAAGAGTATTCCCATATCGAGGAAGTTTATATGAATAGCGACCTTGATAAAGATGAGTTCTGCGCCCTCTGGGTCAAGATGAACCAGACAAGAGTAAACAATGCCAAGGCCGAGCGCAAAGCTGCCGAGGAAGAGCAAGCCAAGCAGGAAAAACTCTGGAACATCGTAGAGAAGCACATGAATGATAACTGGGAGAAAGGCTGCAAGATGGCAGAAGATGTGCTTTCTTCAACACAAAAGAAAGTGATTGAGAGTGCAGGTATCAGCCTCTACGATGAGAGAATTGACGGTTGGACTGGCTTGACCATCAAAGACCGTAAGACTGTAAGCACAGTAATCTATGAAATCAAGAAATATCTGAAAGTTGCATAACAAGGTCACGGGGTGGCTAACCACCACCCCACCAACATTCAAGAGCAATGGAAGTCAAGAGTTATTTTGTTCCCAATCCTAACTTCATCCCCAAAGGAGAGTATAAGGAAACCGAGTTAGACCGTCAGAGGAAACGAGCCGACATCGTTCTGGAGTCAATAGATGGAGGGTTCTACTCGTTAAGAATCCAGAATCCCGAAGTGGTAGTTTCCGGCAAGAGAGTAAGGCGGTATTCAAATGGAGTTGTCGCTGTCAATAAAGCCCTCTGGGAGAAACTGACAAAGCAGTACACATACGCCACCAATTTTTAGCACCAAGAGCAATGGAATCGACAAAACAACAGTTCTACCAGACAACGAAAGACCAGTTAGATGCAGCCTTTTCAAAGGGTGGCATCCCTAACATCAAAAAGTTCAAGAAAATCATCCATGACCTCAAAAGTCGTATCAAGTTACTTGAAACTGGTACAGGGTTCTTTGCTACGAGCATGGATGATGTGAACAAAGCCGCTTTCCTGGTGGCTCGATTAAGCGGACAGTTACAGGCTTATCAAGAAAGGTACAACTGGATTCAAGAACGATTAAAAGCAGCAGAACATGAAAGTTGAAATCAATTATAAGGGTGAAAAATTCCTCATCCGTAGCGTGTTCCACAAGGCAGGTGGTCATGTGAATATAGGCGGCTTTTCTCTGGAGAACAAAATAGTTGTCAATGGTGATTATCCAGACAGAGAGGCGCAAGCGATAGATGAACAGATTTACGGTTATGTGGATGATGAAGTCCTCGAAAAACTGACCGATGAAGAGTTCAAAAGATATGTAAACAGACATTTAGATTAAACATAAAGAGCAATGAAACAAAGTCAAAAAGAACGATTCAAGAAAGCCGTGCAGAGATACGGCAGTTCTACTGGAGTGTGGTTTTCTCATTCCATCAGCATGTGGTTTTATCCAGAGAAAACACATGGCATCCAGTTCGAGCATCCAGAACTGATTTACGAAGCAGAAAAGTATCAGCCTTTTGTGGAATCCATCACCTTTGATTTGTTGGAGCCAGAAAAGAGCAAGGTCAATATCACTTCAAACAGGTGGGTGGCAGAAGACCCATCCGAGACGCATCTGTTAGGAGAGTTTGATGATGCAGGTATTGATGAACTATTGGAAATGATAGAAAATCGTGAAATCTAAAATAGAGAGCAATGGGAGCATCAAGAAAACGTAAGAAGAAAGCGTCTAAAATCTGTAGCCAGTGTATTTATCTATCCAAGTCTGGTGAAGACTGGATATGTGGGTGTGGGCGTGGATTTGTTGAACCATATACACCTGCATGCAAAGAGTTTGAATAATTAAAGTTAAGAGCAATGAATCAGAAAGAAACGAAAACACCAGAGCAGCAAGCCATCCACAAGTGGATTTACTTTGGCTTTAATGCCTCTTCAACCCAGATTAACGCAATGTTGCGTGACATTGCAGGTGAAGACTACAATCCAGATTATCTTCGTGAAAAGTATGCGAGACATGGTTATGACTTGAACCGCTACTATTGCGAGTGTGACAGCACCCTCCGAAAGAGGATGGTTGATTGGGTTATGGCAAACTATAACGGTTGAACTATGCGATTTGTCTTGAACTACAACAAAGGGTATGAGGTCGGAGTTGTCATGTGGAATGACTACGGACGCTACGGCACATACCCATTGAGAAACTTTGGTGACAGACAGGGTGATGCTATGATATTCAAGATGGTTGACTGTCCGAAACTGAATGACTTTCAAATACGCACGTTGATAAAGAACTATAACCCAGATGTAAAATACATTCGGGTGAGTGGAACACAATTCAAAAAGCAAGTGTTATGAATAGTTGGAAGCGTTTTACGATTGGACTATACGACTACTATTGTCGTACTACTGAATCACCGTTACCGATAGAAGAGTTTAGCGAAATGGTTAAGCGGTATCAGTTGCGGCCAGATAAGTATGTAGTCTATTTCGGCTACTCCAAGAAAGACAAAGAACAGAAACGTCCTATCTACATCGGCACCACAATCCAGATTCCTGTTTCCAGATGGTACAGCCATTTTCTACAAGGCAAAAATCTCGTGTTTGTTGAGAAGTTCCGCTTTGACAATCCAGATGATATGTTGGAAATGGAGTACAGGCAGATTCAGCGTTATCATCCCTCTCTGAATAAGATAACCAAGCGGAAGCAAAACTTGAATAGTTCACTATCCGCTGAAGTTCTGGAATCCAGAAAAGGTAATCCAGAGTGGTGCCAGTGTTGCCTGAAGAGAAGAGTAAATGCAGGGTATCAGTATTGCTACTTTTGCTCAAAACTATAGAATCATGGAGAAAAGATGCGTAGTCAAAATAGCAGTCAGCAGCGAGACTGACTACTACCATATTGATGATGTGGTTTACTACCGTTCTGGAATGTCACCAGACTTCATCGAGCGTTGGCTGTGGTTCTTTGAGTACCTGGCAGCAAGGATAAAAGTTGCCAATCCAAGAAGAAAGGTCGAGTTCTATAAAGGGCCACAAGAAATCAAGTTGGGGCGAGAGTGGCACGAATACCGCCGTGGTGTAATGATGAAGTCTCGCACTACCAAGTTGAAACAACTGGAAAAAGGAGTAGTTGATGATGATTTGTTCCACTTCAAGAGCGAAGACAATGAGAGAAAGAAAGCCGAAGTAAAGGCACAGTTGGAATCTCTGGAACGTGACGAGTTCCCCATCCCAGAGTTCCCAGAATACATTAACAAAATCAAAGAGTATCTATGAGTTATTATGATGATTGGATAGCACCCAATATGTTCGATGTGGAAGATTTCATTGAACAGTATTCGGACGTTGAATTGAAAGAATCATGGATTACGGCAGATGGCCGGGCAATTAAATATGAAGACATGGAAACAAGTCATTTGGTGAATTGTCGCAACATGATTCTTCGCAAGAAAGATTGGCGCAGATGCTGTCTGGAGCCTATCGAAAGAGAGTTGAGAAAAAGGAATGTACCATACACAAAGTAAAGTCTATGGAAGATATAAAACTGTTATATATTGACCTGTTTTGTGGTGCAGGTGGCACTTCTACAGGTGTTGAAAGAGCGAGATTTCACGGAAAGAAATGCGCCAAGGTTATAGCCTGTGTCAATCACGATGCAAATGCTATTGCCTCACATGCCGCCAACCATCCCGATGCGGTTCACTACACAGAGGATATAAGAACGCTTGAACTGTCACCGATGGTGGAGCATCTGGATAAGATGAGAGCGAAATACCAAAGTGCCTATGTGGTATTATGGGCTTCACTGGAATGCACGAACTTCAGTAAGGCAAAAGGTGGTATGCCCAGAGACGCAGACAGCCGCACACTGGCAGAGCACCTTTTCCGCTACATTGAGGCCATCGACCCAGACTATATCCAGATTGAGAATGTCGAAGAGTTTATGAGTTGGGGTGATATGGATGAAAACGGACACCCTATCAGCAAGGAAAAGGGAAAGAGTTATTTACGATGGATTCAGAACGTAAAGAAATATGGTTATGATTATGATTACAGAATCCTCAACTCTGCCGATTATGGAGCGTACACCAGTCGCAAAAGGTTCTTTGGTCAATTCGCAAAACGTGGTCTGCCTATCACATTTCCTGTTGCTACTCATTCCAAGAAAGGAGAGGTTGGCTTGTTCGGTGAATTGAAGAAATGGAAACCAGTTCGTGACGTTTTGGATTTCTCCGATGAGGGCGAATCTATCTTTAGCAGAAAGAAGCCATTGGTTGAAAAGACCCTCGAAAGAATATATGCAGGACTGGTCAAGTTTGTAGCCGGAATGAACCAGAAAGAGTTTGCTGCTTTCATCGTGAAGAACAACTCCAAGAGCCAGAATTGTCAATATATACAGCCATCCATTGGTGGTGATAAACGTCTCGGAGTTGCACAGGTACATTTCCTATCCAAGCAGTTCTCTGGCGACCCAGATAGTAAGAATATCGGGGTAGATGGTCCGGCTGGCACTCTGACTTGCATTGACCATCATGCCCTCGTGGGTGCTGAATTTCTGCAAGCATATTACGGCAAAGGATTTGAGGCAGACATTAACAAGCCCTGCCCGACCGTCCCCACCAAAGACCGCTTCGGTAAGGTCAAACCTTGCTTTCTTGATATGCAGTATGGTAACGGCACACCATCCTCAATAGATGCCCCTGCACCTACTGCAACCACCAACCCGAAGTATCAGTTAGTGACCGCAGAACAGGCCACCCAGAAATGGCATTACCTAATGAATCCCCAATTCACAAGCAAAGGCGGTTCAATCGAAGACCCATGCTTTACTTTGATAGCAAGGATGGATAAGATGCCCCCTTATCTCGTTAGCACCGAAGAGGGGTTGGGTATAGAAGTCTATGAGAGCGACAGCCCCATGACTAAGAAGATTAAGGAGTTCATGGCCATGTATAACATCATCGACATAAAGATGCGGATGCTAAAAATTTCGGAGTTAAAGCGCATAATGGGTTTCCCTACTGACTACATTCTGAAAGGCAGTCAAGCAGAGCAAAAGAAATACATTGGAAATGCCGTTGAGGTTGGAACGGCAAGAGTGCTTTGTGAGGCTTTATGTGAGCGTCTGGATGAGAGAGAAAGGAGAATAGCAGTATAAAGCAAAGAGGTATGGAAAATTCAAAGCTGATTATAAAGTGTCCTAAATGCCGTACAAATAAGGAGATTATCGCGTCAGAAACAATAGAAGCGACAACAGACTTTACTTTTGTAAATGGCGTTTTGACTTACACTAATAATGAATATGGTTGCGGTGTAAGCATGAGTTTTACATGTAAGAACTGCGGGCATCATTGGTATGGGAGAAAAGGAATAACAATAGATTGCTATACAGATTAAGTATATTGAAGTATGATTACCTACGTTCCAACAGTTCACCACAAATCCCATCCCAAAGTGATGGTTTGCCCCTTTGGTGAGAGAGACCTCCAGAATGATGAATGTTACAGTGGCAATGGAAGAAACAGATGCCCTTTCTTCATCCGATATGACTGGAGCGAAGAACACAGCGGTTGTGTCGCTTGTAACCATCCACCGAAGCCAAAATATGTGCAATTATCGCTATTTGACACCTAAAAAACGTCAAAACAAGGTAATTTTATTTGTTATTCAAATAAATTTCAGTACTTTTGTGGCAAATTACAAAATAATATACTATGCTGAAAGAATTTAAGACAATACCGTTAACCATCGTGCCTGTGTCGGTGTTGCAGTACAACACAGGGCAGATTAAGGATGTTCCGAAGAATCCGAGGTTCTTTCGAGACAACCGATACAAGTCACTGAAGAAAAGCATTGAGGAATCGCCAGAAATGCTTGCTCTGCGTGAGTTGATTATTTATCCTCTGGATGAGCAGAACTTTGTTGTTATCTGTGGCAATCTCCGTCTTCGTGCTTGCAAGGAGTTAGGCTACAAGGAACTGCCTGCAAAGATACTGGCTAAAGAGACACCATCCAAAAAGTTGAGAGAGTATGCCAGTAAAGACAATGTTTCTTATGGCGATAATGACTATGAAGCCATGCTCAATGAATGGAATCCAGATGAGTTGATGGGTTGGGGTGTTGAACTGCCGGAAGAAAAGAAAAAGGATGCCTTTGAGGAAAGGTTCAACAAAATCAAGGATGAAGATGCCATTTATCCGATGATTCCCAAGTACGATGAGCGTCACGAGTTGTTTGTTATCCATTCGTCAAACGAGGTGGATTCAAACTGGCTGCGTGAGAAGTTAGGTATGCAACACATGAAATCTTATAAGAGCGGTCGTATCAGCAAATCCAATGTTATCAGCATTGAAGATGTGCGCCGTGCTCTGGAAGACCCCAAAACTATATAGTATGAGTTTGAAAGTTGTTATACCGAGCCACAAAAGATGGGATAGAGTGATAGCAAAGAAACTCTTTCCGTCACCCATTATTTGTGTGGCAAAGAGCCAGGAAGAAAAGTATAAACTTTTCAATCCAGAGTGTGAGATTGTTACACACCCAGATGATATTGTCGGCTTGATTCCGAAACGGAACTGGATGGCAAAGCATTTCCAAGACCTGTTCATGGTGGATGATGATGTCTTCCAATTCAAGAAAATCTACAATGAGAAAGGTGAGCCGTGCAACATCAAAGACCCTAATGAGGTTCAGAGGATTGTCGAAGAGTTGCACGAACTGGCAGAAATGCTTGATGTTCATCTTTGGGGGTACACCAACCGAAAGACACCAGTACAGTATGACGAACAGAGTTACCTATCATTCACCAGACAGATAACAGGCTGCTCGTATGGTGTACGATACAACGAAAACACCTGGTGGAATGAAGAGTTGAAGTTAAAAGAAGATTTCTGGATAAGCTGTTACATGAAGTACAAGGAAAGACGTATCTTGACTGATGAGCGTTATACGTTCGTTCAGAAAGATACCTTTATAAACAGCGGTGGTTTGTCTGCAATCAGAAACCATGATGAGGAAAGGCGAAGCATCCTTTTCATGCGAAAGGCTTTTGGAGAGGCTATCCAACTGAAAGGTCAAGGCTCGAATGGAAGAGAGAAGACCACCAACAAAGTACAATACAACATCATAACAAACTTTAAGTTTTAGCCAGTTAAAATCAAGTTGAAAAATTTGCATATCTCGCTAAAAATCACTAACTTTACAGTATAAAAGAAATAAGAAATCATCGTAAAACAAAAGAGCAATGGAATTAAGAACAGTAAACGGTTATGACTTCTATGAAGTCGCCTCTGCGATGCAGAAAGCCATTCGCAGGGCAGATGTGAAGACAGCAGGGTTTTTTGCCCTCGAATTGTGGCATTCTGGTTATCGTGATTATGTCTGGAAGAGACTTTTCACAATTAGCGCAGAAGACTGCTACGGCTTAATCACAAAGGAGATTGAAGCATTGTGGCAGGGTCACGAGTTAGTAAACAAGAAACAGCCAGTGCCCAAAGGCAGGGTGTTCGTAAGCAAGGCGGTTTTGCTCCTTTGTGAGTGTGCCAAGTGTCGTGATGCAGACCATTTGCAGAACTTCGTCTATGACCAAAAGCGGTTAGATGATATTGATGGATGGCTCGAAGATGCACGGAAGTACCCCATCCCTATTCCACAGTACACGTATGACGTGCATACCAGAAAAGGAAAGATGATGGGTCGTACAAAGGCACAGTTCTTCAAAGAGGAATATGAAGCATTGCAGCCACGGCAAAAGGGGC
>JAEEGL011348066.1_pt1 | contig 18174 bp, 15 predicted proteins | sample 9134231 | NCBI WGS metagenome assembly JAEEGL01 (sample SAMN16246548, study PRJNA631951) | gut metagenome | biome: gut microbiome; feature: rumen; material: fiber-attached | host: Bos | place: Iran: Karaj | collected 2018-10 | reverse complement strand
TCGCGCACGTGTTCTTTAATATGTTCTCGCTTTGGATGTTCGGACGCATCATCGAACAGGTCATGGGACCCAAGCGATACCTATTTTATTATATATCGTGTGGCTTGGGAGCGGCACTCATCCAACAATTGGCCTGGGAGTATGACTTGCGAGACATGATTGCAGCCGTCAACGTCGGAAAGACGGTCATTGACGCAACAGGACAAGTAATCACCTACAACAACTTTATTACTGTGGGAGCATCGGGAGCGGTCTTTGGCATATTGCTCGCATTTGGTGTACTCTTCCCAAACATGCCCATGTACATCATCCCGTTCCCTTTCCCCATTAAGGCCAAATGGATGGTGCTGGGATATGGTGTGATTGAGCTGTTCTTTGGCGTGGCGGGGGTCATGGCGGGGGTCGCGCACTTTGCCCACCTCGGTGGTATGATTGTCGGATTCTTTATCTTGTGGTACTGGAAACGCTCGGGAGCGCTGGGAGGTGGACATGGCTATTATTGACGACATCAAGCGCAAGTATCGCCAAGGAACGATGCTCATGCGCATCATCTATATCAACATCGCCATTTTCGTGCTGTTGCATTTGGTGGCACTGGTGGGCATATTGATTAATATGCCTGATCAAGAAATGGTTATGTGGGTGCAGTTGCCCTCCAACTTGAAGCAACTAATGCATGAGCCATGGACAATCATTACCTATATGTTCGCCCACTTCGACCTGTTGCACATCTTGTTCAACATGTTGTGGCTCTATTGGATGGGGCGCATCTTTCTGGAGTATTTCACACCCAAACGGCTCAGTGCGCTGTATTTGTTGGGAGGACTCGGTGGAGCCGTGTTTTACCTGTTGTTGATGAATCTGTTGCCTCACTTTGCTGGCACTCACGCCTGTCTGATGGGCGCCTCGGCATCGGTCATCGCGATTGTTGTCGCAGTGGCCATTTGGGCACCCGATTACAAGATCGGTTTATTGTTTATCGGTGAGGTGTCGCTCAAATGGGTCGCCATCATCACCATCGGCGTCGACCTGCTCAGTGTCGATGCCGGAAATGCCGGTGGTCATATCGCACACTTGGGGGGAGCGGCTGTAGGAGCCATCTATGCCATGGCAATGCGTCATGGTACAGATATCACCCGACCACTCAATGCCGCACTCGATTGGCTGGCATCATTGTTCAGTCGACGAGACAGGGGGATTGGAACACCGGTCGGTGGCACGGCCTACGAGCCGAGACGACAGGCGAAAGACGAACCCACCGAGGCACAGATTGATGCCATCCTTGACAAAATCAAACGCTCGGGCTACACCTCGCTCTCCGACAAGGAGCGCGACATGCTGTTCCGCGCATCACGCAAGAAATAGAAATGAAATTTCTGTTCAAAGTCATAGCAACACTGACAGCAGTCGTCCTGCTGGTGTCGGCCTACAGCGGCTGGATTGACCCCCGCACATGGGCCTGGCCGGCCATTGCGGGCCTGGCCTTTCCCATCGTGATCGCGGGTGTGATGATAGTGGTGCTATTGTGCTTGCTGCTGAGGCAATGGAGAGCTCTGCTTATTCTTGTGGTGGCAATTCTGCTAGCATGGCCTGTCATCAGGTTGCACATGCCGCTCAAGGGCAGCAAGGAGGCTTCACCACAGGCGACAACTTTCCGAGTCATGACCTACAATGTCGCAGGATTTGACCTCGAAACGAAGACCATGCAATATATCCTGGCGCAGGATGCTGACTTTGTCTTGCTGCAAGAAACCTCGCTGGGACCCATGGACTTCACCGACCTGCCACAGCATGTCGACCTGCGCGACGAAATCGAGCAGAAATACCCTTATCATTCGCACGGCTATCACGACTTGACCATACTCTCAAAGTTGCCCTACACCGTTTATAGTGACACCACCCTCAAGCAGGGATTCGGCTCGCCTGATGACATTGGCAGTGAGTATCATTTCTATGCCAAGGCGTTTGATCTCAAAGTGGTGGGAAAGCCCTTGCGAATCGTCAATGTGCATCTCCAGTCCATTGGGCTGAGCCACGATGACAAGGAGCTTTATAAGAAACTCACCCGGAACGAGTTGGAGGGGCGTAGCGACATGTCACAGGTGAGGCATTCGATACTCACCAAATTGGCGGGCGCATTCCGGCGCAGGGCTGGAGAGGCCAGTCAGTTGCGCACTTTCCTCAATGACCTGGACATGCCGTCCAATGTGATTGTCTGTGGCGACTTCAACGACACACCCGGATCATATTGTTATCGCGCCGTCCGTGGAAAGGACTTTAATGATGCATTCGCTGAGTGCGGGCGATGGCCCACTTTCACCTTCAATCGCGACAGGTTCTACTTCAAGATTGACCACATCCTTTATCGCGGTGGACTCAAAGCAATGGATTACCGTTGCGACCGAGCAGGTGGAAGCGACCACTACCCGCAACTGGTCACATTCGCACTCGAATAGCTTAATAAGAAAATAATTCTCAATTCAATCAAAGAAGAAATGAAGAAACATATCTTGATGATGCTGGCCATACTAGCCATGATGGCATCGTGCAGCAACAACAGATTCAAGGTCGACGGAACCGTCGAGGGAGCAAACGATTCGACACAACTCGTGCTGGAAATGTCGAGCAATGGATACTGGTTCCCAGTCGATACGCTCAACACAAGTGCTAATGGTACATTCAGCGTATCGGCAGATGCACCCGAGTTTCCCAACATCTACCGCCTCCGTCTAGGTGACAAGGCCATCTGTTTCCCAATCGACAGTTTGGATCACCTGACCATCAACACCAAGTTGGCATCATTCGCCACCGACTATACTGTCGCGGGCAGTGACCATGCCGTGCAAGTGATGAAGATTGACAAGGAGGCACTGCAGATGGCGGGCGGAAAGGCATCGCCAGAGCAGATGAAGGAATGGAAACGCAAACTCGCCGAGCAGATTGTCGCAGATCCCAGCGGCATTGTCGCATACTATGCCATCAACAAGTATGTCGACGACAACCCGCTGTTCGACCCGCTCAACGACGAGGACCTGCGCATCATTGGGGCGGTCGCCAATGCGTTCTATACATTCAAACCCAATGACCCGCGCACTGACTACCTCGTACAAGTACTAACACAGGGTCAGCAACGGCGCCGGGCAGCAAAGGCACCCACCGACACCATCCAGGCCGAGGTCACATCACTCATCGACATCAAACTGCAGGATTACAACGGCACGACACACAGCCTGGAGCAGGTGGCGCAGAAAAACCGCCTCGTGTTGCTCAATTTCACCATCTATCAGGCAGAGTTCTCACCCGTGTTTAACAAACTGCTCAACGACATCTACACCAAGTACAAGGGCCGCGGGCTGGAGATTTACCAGATTAGTCTCGACACTGACAACGTGTTCTGGAGCCAGGCAGCGAAGAACCTGCCTTGGATCACCGTTTATGACCCCAGAGGGCAGAACTCGACAACCCTCGGCATCTATCAGGTCATGGGTGTGCCCACTACCTTCGTGATTGCCAACGGTGACATCGTTGAGCGCGTAGAGGATGGTTCACAACTCGAGTCTGCCGTCGCCCGACACATCTAAACAACAAATCCTAATAATGGGGTACTTCAAGACCTGATTTTACAACAGGTTGATACAATTAGGGACGGTTCTGTTTTGTATCATTTTGGCAGTTTTGATACAATTAAGAACCGTCCCTGGTTGTATCATTTTTTGATGATGCCGGCGGTCGTCAGATGCGGATGCCGCAGTATATGGAACAGGCCCTTGTAGAGGTAACGCAGGCCATAGCCGAAGCTGACCCCGTGTTGTTTGTGTAAGCGCCAGGCAATGGGCCAAGGATAGAAAAACATCTTGGGGCGGTAGCCGATGTACAGATAGGCCCCCTTGCCCATGAGTACACCGGGTGTTGTGGCACGGCTGGTGTCGGTGGTAGGGTGGTCGTGTTCAACAATGGTCAACGGATAGAAGCGGCACTGCAACCCCAGCGACAAGGCGTCGTGTACAAAAATCTCCTCCTCGCAGCAACTGAACAGGGGCGCGCCCAGCCCGAAGTGCTCATTGAATTGCAACCTGTCACGTACCGCGTCGAGGCGAAATGCCAATTCGACCGACGATGGGTAGTAGCCCGCAGGCGTGTCGGCCAGTGAGCAGATGTCGGTAGGGTAGGGCTTCGACATGCCTGGGCATTGCATCATGAACGCGGCAATGGCGGTGTCTGGGTTCTGTTCAAAGGTTGTGATGACCGTTTGCAGCCCGTCGAGAGTATAGCGGCAGTCATCATCGCAAATCAGGCAGAGGTCAGCGTCGGCATGCGCCAAGCAGTGGTTGCGGTTGCGGCTCAGCCCGCGACCTTCCAAGTGTACTACTTGCACATCCTCGCGAGCCAGCGGAGTGGGCAAAGTGCGGTCGTCATCGGCCGTGCTATGCTGCCACGACACCACATAACTGATGTCGCTTGCCGGCGGCAGAACCAAGTCACATACATGGTCTATGCCGCGGTCAATCGTGGATATGAGCAGTTGTAACATCATGGCTTCTCTAGTAGTTGAGCCCAAAAATCCAGGTGCCGTTGGGCAACCAGCGGGGCAGCATTGTGCTTGAGCACAAACTCGCGGCTCTCTCGGCTCCATTGCGGAAGACGGTCTTTGTGTTGAATGATGTATTCCAGTTGGCGGTCGATGTCAGCATCATCATAGGGCGTGACATTGACAATCGGGTGGTTCTCGTTCTCGCCGATGAGTTCATAGTACTCAGGTTCGGCACCGCTCACCGCCACCAGTCCTTGCGCCATTGCAATCAGGGCATTGGTCGCGGGCGTGTAGCTGTACAATTGGTCAAGCAGTACATGCGAGGCGCGCATGCGGCTTGTGTATTCGACATACGGCAGGTTCTCAACCACCTCCATCTCACATTGGTCGGGATAGCGGTCGTGGACACGTCGCAAGGCGGCCAGCAGGCGGTCGGTGCCCTTGATGACCGTGCGGTCGCGCTGGATGCCGAGGAAGAACCGCACCTTTTCAGGCGCTTGTTCAAGCGGGCGCAGCGGCAACGAGTTGGTGTCAATGGGGATGCCGGCGTACGCCACGCGGTCGCCAAACACAGGGCGATAGGCGGTGTAGTATTCCCATAGGCATGCCACAGCACCGTCGATATGGCTAACCAAATAATCACTGAAGGACTGCATCGCGGGCAGGCGCCAGTTGTCCTGTTGCTGAGCAAGGTATTCTCCCGATCGATAGTAAGGGCTAGGCTGGTCACCCACGAGGTAGTCGCTGTAACGGTAGGTGTGTCCGTCGTGGCATGCGTTGTAGTACACGCAGTCGGTGCCCAGGGCCGAAAGGATCACCTTGCCGTTGTGATGACGCAGGTAGTCAAACACCCGACGCACCTTCTGAGGCTTCAGGTCAAGGAATATATGGCTGGACAGATGAACGATGTCGTAGCCACGCATGAGGGGCAAGGTCCGCAACACGTCCAACACATAGCGCACCGCACCCAAGCGACCGGGCCGACGACTCAGGTCGATGTCGCGAGAGGTGTCCATCCACCGCGAACCATTAGAGGCCACGACCGCGTCGTGACCCATTAGGCGCAACTGCCGTGCAAGGCAATTGTGCAAATTGCTCGCATCGCCAACGAATAAAATCCTCATTCCGCTACAAAGGTAGTGCTTTTAATTGAGAACTAAGAGAACTTGCAAGATTTTTCTTAATTCTTAATTCTTAATTCTTAATTTTTTTGTACTTTTACAAGTTTTTTCGGAACGACATCATGCTATTCACTATCATCATACCCGTTTATAACCGCGCCAAGGTGGTGCAGCAAACGCTTGACACGGTCGTGGCGCAGACACATCGGCCACTGCAGGTCGTGCTGGTAGACAATGCCAGCACTGATGACTCGCTACAAGTGCTGGAACAGTTTCGCAAACAGCATGACGCCACTGACTTTCAGGTTGTTGTGGCGCAGGAACCGCATCACACCGCTGGTGCGGCACGCAACCGTGGGCTAGAGTGCGCCACCGGTGAATGGCTGATGTTTTTCGATAGTGATGACGAGATGGAGCCAGGGCTTGTTGAGGCCTACGCGCAACTAGCCGAAGAGCGGGAAGGGAATTTGGACCTCATCTCAGCACGCTCGTTGCTGGTGTTCCCCGATGGAACAAGCCGTGAGGCACCCTTCTTCAAACGAGACATCTTTGCCAACCAGATTCTTCACAGTCAGTTGGCAACACAACGCTATGCTGTGCGCCGTGAGTTCTTCCTGGCCACCGACGGTTGGAATATCGACCTCCCCGGATGGAACGATTGGGAACTCGCTATGCGCCTTTTGCTGGCACGGCCGCGCATCGCCTTCATGGACTGCCCGCCGCTCATTCGCATCAACCACAATGGTGGCGATTCCATCACCGGCACAGAGTTCCACACCCGCGCAGGGCAATGGGAACGAGCCGTAGACATCGTTCAAAAGGAGGTGCGATGCTCCAACTTGCGTGATAAGAGGCGTTATCATCGGCTCATCGACTACAGGCGCCTAGTGCTTGCAGCTCAATACCATCGAGAAGGGCATCCCGAACTGGCGAAACCTTTGGCGCAGAACGCATTTTCCTCATTGCGCGAAACCTATGGCAATAACGTTCGATGGAAATGGTTTGTGGCGCCGGTCACGCGTTGGATGTTCCGCAGAATTGTTGCCGGGAAACGAGGCTCAGCACGCATCGCGAGACGATTATTTTGACAGTCTCGCAAAAAATCATTACCTTTGCAGTTTGAAAGAAAAAGAAGCAAGATATACGAGACAAGAACCCACCATTAATATGGCAGAAGAACTAGAAATCATAGCCGAGCAACAAGACAATGACTTCGGCGGATATGAGAAACTGATTACGCTTTCGCCGCGAGAGCACATCCGCCAACGCCCTGGTATGTACATTGGCAAGCTTGGTGATGGCTCGCAGAGTGACGACGGTGTTTACGTTCTCATCAAGGAGGTCTTTGACAATTGTATTGATGAGTTCAACACAGGTTTCGCCAAACCCACCATCACCATCGACGTCGAGGATGGCACGGTCACCATCCGCGACTATGGACGAGGTATACCCCTTGACCAGGTAAAGGACGCTTCGTCCAAGATGAACACAGGGGCGAAGTACGACACACAGACCTACAAACGCTCGGTGGGACTCAATGGCGTAGGCATCAAGGCGGTCAATGCCTTGTCGTCCTATTTCTATATCCGTTGCGTGAGGGCCGGACAATGCTCTGCCGTCACTTATCACGAGGGACTTGTCGAAAAAGAGTCGGGCATCCTGCCTGCCGACGAGGGAGAAGAGAATGGAACCCTCGTACGCTTCACTCCCGATGGTACTATCTTCAAGAACTATGAGTTCCGTGAGGACATCATCGAGACGATGGTCAAGAACTACTCCTTCCTTAACACCGGACTCACCATTGTCTATAACGGCCGCCGTTATCACTCGCGCAATGGTTTGAGCGATTTGGTGAAGGAGAACATGACCAGCGAGCCACTCTACCCGCTCATGCACTTCCGCAACGATGACATCGAGGTGGTCATCACCCATGCTGCACAGATGGGCGAAGAGTTCTATTCTTTTGTCAACGGTCAACACACCACGCAGGGCGGCACGCATCAGAGTGCCTTCCGCGAGGCCTTGTCGCGCACCATCAAAGAGTTCTATGGCAAGAACTTCGAGTATAGTGACATCCGCAATGGCATTGTGGCGGCGGTGAGTATCAAGGTCGAAGAGCCTGTCTTCGAGTCACAGACAAAGATTAAGCTGGGCAGCAGCATCATGTGGAAGGATGGACCCACCATATACAAGTATATCAACGACTTCATCAAGAAGGAACTGGACGACTACCTGCACAAGACCCCGGCGACTGCAGATGTTCTGCTGAAGAAAATCCAGGAGAACGAGCGCGACCGCAAGGCCATTGCAGGTGTCACCAAGCAGGTGCGAGAGCGGGCCAAGAAAGCCGCCCTGCACAACGACAAACTGCGTGACTGCCGCGTGCATTTCAATGACACCCGTGCACCCAAGGACAACGACCGCCGCGATGACTCGTCGATTTTCATCACCGAGGGACTCTCGGCTAGCGGCTCCATCACCAAGATTCGCGATGTGGAGACACAGGCGGTGTTCTCATTGCGAGGCAAGCCGCTTAACACTTTCGGGCTAGAGCCCAAGAAGGTCTACACCAACGAGGAGTTCGCCTTGCTCCAGGCGGCACTCAACATTGACGACGGTATCGAGGGCTTACGGTATAACAAGGTGATTATCGCAACCGATGCCGATGTCGACGGTATGCACATTCGCCTGCTCATGCTCACCTACTTCTTGCAGTTCTATCCCGAACTCATCAAGACAGGCCATCTCTACATCTTGCAGACACCCCTGTTCCGTGTACTCAACAAGAAAGAGGCCAAGCGAAAGAGCCGCTCGAGCAAGAAGGAGGCCAAAGAGCAGAAGCCCGAGACCTATTACTGCTACAGCGATGAAGAGCGCGTCGCCGCTATCAACAAGTTGGGCGACAACGCCGAAATCACCCGATTCAAAGGTCTGGGAGAAATCTCGCCCGAGGAGTTCAAGGACTTCATCGGGCCCAACATGCGACTCGACCGCGTCTCGCTCCGTAAGGAAGACTCGGTCAAGGACATGCTGGCATTCTTCATGGGAAAGAACACCATGGAGCGACAGAACTTCATTATTGATAACCTTGTGATTGAGGATGATGAGGACATCACTGTACACTGACGAGAACCGCCCCGAACGCCGTGTGGCATTCTTTGCCGGCTCGTTCGACCCATTCACGCGCGGGCATGAGGACATTGTTTTGCGCGCTTTGCCGCTCTTCGACGAGGTGGTCATCGCCATCGGGATTAACCCCGATAAAAAAGGCTTTTTACCCATCGAGACGCGCAAGCAATGGATTGAATCTTGTGTCTCGTGGTACAAGACGGTGCGTGTAGTCACCTTCGAAGGGCTGGCAGCAGATGCCGCTGTAGAAAATGGCGCATGTTGTTTTATCAAGGGTGTTCGCACTGCGCAGGACTACGAGTATGAAATGCAGATGGCGCAGGTTAACCACGACCTCAGCGGACTGGACACAATCCTCTTTTACACCAACCCCGAGTTGGCCCACATCAGTTCCACTATCGTCCGACAGCTACATGCTTTGGGACAGGACATCACACCCTACATCCCCGACATGGCACCTCTCCACCTACTGCCATGAAAAAACGGCATGATTTTTGCCTAAAACAAACCAAATCGAAAAGGTTTTTGAAATGAGAAAGATAACATTACTTGCCGCTGTGATAGTAGCAGTGCTCGCCGGGCAGGCGCAGCGCTTACCGCAGAACCTGAACAAGCTGCTCCATGCCGAGTATGCCATCAACTCGCTGTATGTTGACTCGGTCGATGAGAACAAACTCGTCGAATATGCCATCGTGGGCATGCTGCAGAAATTGGATCCGCACAGCAGTTATACCGACGCCAAGGAAACCAAGGAAATGGAAGAACCCCTACAAGGCGAGTTCAGCGGAATCGGTATACAGTTCAATATGCTCAAGGATACGCTATATGTCATACAGACCATCCCTGGCGGACCCAGTGAGCGCGTAGGCATCCTTGCAGGTGACCGCATCGTCGTTGTCGATGACACCATTATCGCCGGTGTAAAGATGAAACGCACCGACATCATGAAGCGCTTGCGCGGAAAGAAGGGCACCAAGGTCACCGTCAAGGTGCGCCGTGGCTCCTCGCCCGACCTGATCACCTTCCGCATCACTCGCGACAAGATACCCTTGCACAGTGTAGACGCCAGCTACATGCTCGACGATTGCACAGGCTATGTGCGCATCTCAAACTTTGGCGCCAAGACCCATGATGAGATGATGGACGCGCTTGCAAAACTTACCGAACAGGGCATGCAGCAAGTGGTCTTTGACCTAACCGACAATGGAGGAGGATATCTAAATGCTGCCATAGACATGTGCAATGAGTTCCTCAACCGAGGGCAACTCATCGTCTACACCGAGGGATTGAAGGCCCCACGCAACGAGGCACATGCTTTCGGCAATGGAAAGTATAAGGATCTGCCCATGGTGATTATGGTCAACCAGTACTCGGCATCGGCTGCCGAAATCTTCAGCGGTGCCATGCAGGACTGGGACCGGGCAGTGGTCGTCGGACGAAGAACATTCGGCAAGGGACTGGTTCAACGGCCCGTCCGATTTGATGACGGCTCAATGATACGACTCACTGTGGCGCGTTACTACACCCCCAGCGGACGATGCATCCAGAAACCCTATACCAAGGGTGACAAGAAGGCCTACGAGGAAGACTTGCTCGACCGTTCCAAGAGCGGAGAGTATTACTGTCTGGACAGCATACACTTCAATGACTCGTTGCGCTACACCACGCTCACCCATCAGCGGCCCATTTATGGCGGTGGCGGCATCATGCCCGACATCTTTGTCCCCGTTGACACTTCGGAATACAGCACTTATTATCGCGACCTCGTCGCAAAGGGAGTGCCCAACCAGTTCGTCATCGATTTTGTCGACAAGCACCGCAAAGACATCAAGTCGAAGTACTCTACGGTCGTGGACTTTGATGCGCGCTATGAGGTCAGCGACGAGGACATGCAGCGATTCATTGAGGCGGGAGAGAAGGATAATGTGAAGTATGACGAGAAGATGTACCAAACCAGCGAACGCGTCTTCCGTACGATGATCAAGGCTCTCATCGCTCGAGATGTATATGCCGACGCCAGTGCCTATACCCGCATCGTAAACCACCGAAACCACGACCTCGACGCGGCGGTCAAGGTTCTTTATGACCGAGACCACTTTAACTCGCTTCTGCAAAACGGCAACCCCGACTACGAACGTCTCGTCAAGAAGTAAGGTGCTTTCAGAGTGATTGAGTTCCTATAAAAAGCATTCACTTTTAACATCAAACATGACAATCGGAGTCATTATCTCAACATATAACAATCCAGCTTGGCTCGAAAAGACCTTGTGGGGCTATCTCTATCAGTTGCGACCAGCTGATGAAATCATCATTGCTGACGATGGATCGGGACCTGAGACACGGCAGATGGTCATGCAGTTTGCCGACCGGCTACCCATTAAATATGTCTGGCATGAGGACGAGGGATTTCGTAAGACCAAAATTCTGAACGAGGCCCTACGCATGGCCGAGAGTGATTATCTGGTATTTACCGACCAGGATTGTGTGCCGCGCGAGGACTTCCTCGCCGTGCACTGCCAAAACGCTGAGCAAGGACGCTTCTTGAGCGGGGGAGCATTCCTGTTGCCCATCTCCATCAGCGAACAAATCACTCAGGACGACATACAAAGCCAAAGGGCTTTCGATCTGGCATGGCTGCGGAGTAAAGGGGTGCAATGGAGTTTTAAGTGCACAAAGTTGGTACGGCTACCTTGGTTCTCACGCACCATGAATGCAATCACACCGGCCAAAGCCACCTGGAACGGTGGTAATGCTTCGGGCTGGCGTGAAGACTTGCTGGCTGCAAAGGGCTTTGACGAGCGAATGAAGTATGGTGGCGAGGACCGTGAACTGGGCGAGCGACTTGTCAACGCAGGCATCAAGGGCAAACAACTGCGTTACACTGCCATCACCATCCATCTTGACCACAAAAGGCCTTATGTGAACCAGGAGGCAATTGAAAGCAACAATCAGATTCGCCGACAGACCCGTGAGAGCCATGCGGTAACGACTGAATATGGCCTGTAACGGTAGATGAAAAAAATGCAAAAAAACGAAAAGAGCGAATTGAAGGGATCTTCGTGCAATATTTTTACTTTTTCTTTGTTTTTGTAATAAAAAGATGGTGTGTTATGAAACATTTTATCTCATCGATAATGGCTCTGACAGTCTTGTGTGTAAGCGCACAAGACCCGAATGCTACAGCTGACCGTTTTCTCGTTCCGCAAGGACAGTGGGGAATTCATATTGAGGGCAATCCTTATACATGGGCATGGAGCTACATCTCGCATAGCGATATAATGGATGCATCAGGTTTTGGCGTATTAAACCTTGGACTGGGTGCTGAGTATGCTTATCACGATAACCGCTCGTTGCGGCTGATGGGTCATGCTGGATTTATCGGACACAACGATTTCGTAATAGGTGAGAGCTTTGAAGATTTTTATCCTCCGAGTAGAGTTGTTGATCAGATAACAATTGACTTGCAGCACTTTTGGTACTGCAAGCGTCTAGCCATCGGTATCGGTCCATCGTTCGAGAGAAGAATGACCATCTACCGCTGTAAAGACTACCAAGACTACATCCTTCAAAATGCTGGCCATAGTAATTTGGTCAACCGGGCTACCGAGACCTACGAGAAGTTTGGGCCACGAGACTTCGAACAGCAGCATTTGTCTTTGGGCTTGCGAACAACGATGGCTTTCAGAGTATTCCCCAATTGGTATGTTGGGTTGGAATATGCCCCTCGGGTGACCTGTAGTTCCAAATTGAACTACAAGACTCATCTAGATGATGAGTCGCACACAGTGGTCACAGAGCCGACCATCAAGACAAGCACTGGGCATGTCGACCACCAATTGTCATTCGTGATTGGTTGCCGAATCAATCTCACCAAACGTCACCCCTGAGATTCTAAACAAAGCTACAATATAGTTTTTATAATGGCAAAAAGAGCGAATTGAATGGATTTCGCTCTTTTTTCTTTGCCATTTGCTCCTTTTGTTGTAATTTTGTGAGTTGTACGATAAATGACCGTTATTAAATATGAACATATTTGCAGATTTACCTAACAGACAAGCCGCCAAGTATGGCGATAGAGAGCAGTTGCGTTACCGCGATTACCTCACCGATGAGTGGTCATCCATGTCCTGGAACGAACTGCGCTACGCCATTGAGCGCGTGGCAGTTGCGCTATATGACATGAATGTCGAAGAACAAGGCAGAATATGCCTGTTCACGCAGAATTGCCCTGAAATTTTCATCACCCACTTCGCTGCATTCTACAACCGCGCCGTGCCCGTTCCTATCTACGCTACCAGCAGCAGGGACGAAGCAGCATACATCATCAATGACTCGGGAGCGACCATCTTGTTGGTCGGTGACCAGTCACAATATGACATCTCGCAGGAGCTGTGGGCATTGTGCCCCAAACTCAACCATGTCGTGGCGCTTGATCCCAAGGTGAACTTGGCTGCCGATGACGATAAGACAATTCTGTGGAACCAACTCATAGAGCGTGGCAATGCCGTCGTCGACGAGGTGGCGCAAAACGTGGAGAAACGTCGACTCAAAGGAAAGGACTCCGACCTGATGTATCTCATCTACACCTCGGGAACGACCGGCATGCCCAAGGGCGTCATGCTCACACACAGTAACTTTGACGCGGCGATGGTGGCGCATATTGAGCGCATACCTCTCGATGATGAGAAGGAAATCTCGCTCAGCTTCCTGCCCCTGAGCCATGTGTTCGAGTTGGGATGGAGCATGGTGTGCTTCATGACCGGCATCCGCGTAGCCATCAACCTTAACCCCAAGGAAATACAGAAGACCGTTAAGGAAATCAGCCCCACTTGCATGTGCAGCGTGCCGCGTTTCTGGGAGAAGGTGTACACCGCCATTAACGACAAACTCGAGGCGGCACCGCCGGTGCTCCGAATGCTCGTCAAGCGCGCCATCGCAGTCGGTAAGACACGCAACCTCAAGTATGTGCGCATGGGCAAGAAAGCGCCTGTGCTTATCGAGAAGCAGTACCAGTACTTCGAGAAAAAGGTCTACAAGAAGTTCCGTCAGGCAATCGGTATCGAGAATGGATACCTCTTCCCAACGGCTGGTGCCATGCTTAGCGACCAGATTACCGAGTTCCTGCATGCCGTGGGTATTAACATTGTCATTGGATACGGACTGAGCGAGACAAACGCATCAGTCAGTTTCTTCCTCCAGAACGAGCCGTTCACCGTTGGTACCGTGGGTATGCCCATTCGCAGCATCCAGGTCAAGATTGGTGAGGAGAACGAAATCCTCGTCAAGGGACCCACTGTCACGAAGGGTTACTACAATAAACCCGAGGAAACCGCCAAGGCCATCGATGCCGACGGATGGTTCCACACCGGTGACTGCGGCGAACTCACCGAGACAGGCGAAATCATCCTTACCGAGCGACTCAAAGACCTCTATAAGACCAGCAATGGCAAGTACATCGCCCCGCAGATGCTGGAGAAACTGCTCGGACAAGACAAGTACATGGAGCAAGTGGCGGTCATCGGCGATGGCAAGAAGTATGTGTCGGCACTCATCGTGCCCAACTTCGACGAACTCAAACTTTACGCCGAGAAGAAGCACATCGAGTTCGCCACCATCGAGGAACTGGTCAATAACCCCGACATCCACTACATGATAGAGGAGCGCATCAACGGCTATCAGAAAGACCTGGCGTCCTACGAGCAAATCAAGCGTTTCGTCCTGTTGCCGCGGGCCTTCACCATGGAGTCGGGCGAGCTGACCAACACCCTGAAGATTCGCCGACCTGTCATCAACAAGCGATACGCACCCCTCATCGACGCCCTCTACGCCGCCGACTACCGCAAAAAGAAATAAGCGTCCACAACTGCGAAGAACAGTAATTATGCATTATGAATTATGCATTCTGAATTGTGCATTGTGCATATGCATTATGAATTAGTTTAAATGATTACCCAAGAACAACTCAAAGAACTACAAGAGCGCGCTGGTGCGCTCAGCAAATACCTCGACATCGACAACAAGAAGATTCAGGTCGAGGAAGAAGAATTGCGCACCCACGTACCCGACTTCTGGAGCGACCAGAAGGCCGCTGAGGCGCAGATGAAGAAAATCAAAGCGCTGCACTTCTGGATTGACAGTTGCACCGAACTCGAGAAAGCTGTCGAGGAGGTCGCCACGGGCTTCGACTTCGTCAAGGAAGGACTCATCGAGGACAAGGACTTGGACGAACTCTATGCGCTCGCACTTGACCGTGTCGAAAAACTCGAGTTGCGCAACATGCTACGACGCGACGAGGACAAGATGGATGCCATCATCAAGATTAACTCCGGAGCGGGAGGCACCGAGAGCCAGGACTGGGCGCAGATGCTCATGCGCATGTACCTGCGATGGTGCGAGCGCCACAACTACAGGACTGCCATCGAACACATGGTTGATGGCGATGAGGCGGGCATAAAAAGCGTCACCATCAGCGCCGAGGGAGCATTTGCCTACGGCTACCTCAAGAGCGAGAACGGTGTGCACCGACTGGTGCGCGTCTCGCCCTATAACGCCCAGGGTAAGCGCATGACCTCGTTCGCTTCGGTCTTCGTCACACCGCTGGTCGATGACACCATCGAAATCACGCTGGATCCCGCCAAGATCTCGTGGGACACCTTCCGAAGTAGCGGTGCCGGCGGACAGAACGTCAACAAGGTGGAGTCAGGGGTTCGTGTGCGATATCAGTACAAAGACCCTTACACCGGTGAAGAGGAGGAAATTCTCGTCGAGAATACCGAGACCCGCGACCAGCCCAAAAACCGCGAGAACGCCTTGAGAAACCTGCGATCTATCCTTTATAACAAGGAACTGCAGCACCGACAGGAAGAGCAGCGCAAAATCGAGGACAGCAAGAAGAAAATCGAGTGGGGCAGCCAAATACGCAGCTACGTCTTTGATGACCGACGCGTCAAGGATCACCGCACCAACTACCAGACCAGCGACGTGGGCGGTGTCATGGACGGCGACATCGACGAGTTCATCAAAGCCTACCTCATGGAATTCAGCGAAGAATAGTCTATTAGTTTATAGTTAATAGTTAATAGTTGCAAAGATGGTAGGGACGCGACCAAGTCCTCCCCTAAGTTAGGGGAGGTGGCCGAAGGCCGGAGGAGTGTGTGATAACACTAGGCGAAACAATTCTCAATTCTCAATTGAAAAAAATAAGATGAAACAAAAACTCACCATCATAAAAGTCTCGGGCAAGATTGTCGAAAAGCCTGAGGCACTCAAGACATTCGTGCGAGAGTTCGCTAGCATCAAAGGCCGCAAAATGCTCATACACAGTGGAGCAGAACTAGCGAGCAAGGTCGGGAAAAAACTGGGCATCAAGACCCAAACCGTCGACGGGCGACCCGTGGTCGACGAGAACACCCTAAAACTCCTCACCATGGTTTATGGAGGACTGGTCAACAAGCAGTTCGTTGCTTTGCTGCAAGGACGCAAGGTCAACGCGCTGGGAGTCACTGGGGCCGACATGAACCTGATACAGAGCACCCGACAAGGCTTGGACGGAAACGACATGGGATTTACGGGGGCCATCAAGCAGGTCAACGCACAGGCCATGTCAAGTATGCTTGATGCGGGTTTTGTGCCAGTCATAGCACCCATCACACACGATGGCAACTGCAACCTGCTCTTTAACGAGACCGACGCCATGGCGGCGGAGACCGCAAAGGCATTGGCACTGCGATATGATGTCACACTCATCTACTGCTTTGAGAAGAATGGCGTGTTGCTCAATGTCGACGACCCCGACAGCGTCATTGCCGTACTCAAGCGCACCCAATACAAGAACATGCGCGAGATGGATCTCATCAAGGACTGGTTTGTCAACAAACTCGACAACGCTTTCAGCGCCATTGACCACGGTGTCAAGGAGGTCGTCATCACCAATGCCGTCAACCTCGCCAACCCCGCCCTCGGTACCCACATTAAGTGAGTTTATAGTTTATAGTTTATAGTTAACAGTTTATAGTTGCAAAGTTGTAGGGACGCGGCTCCAGCCACGTCCGCACCAGGCAATAATTCTCCATTCTCCATTCTCCATTCTCAATTGAACTAATATGAAAGTCGCAATCGTGGGCGCAAGTGGCGCCGTAGGACAAGAATTCATGCGAGTGCTCGATGAGCAGAACTTCCCCGTCGACGACCTGGTGCTCTTCGGCTCAAAGCGCAGTGCGGGGCGTATCTTCACCTTCCGTGGAGAAGACTATGTGGTGCAGTTGCTGCAGCACAACGACGATTTCAAGGACATCGATGTCGCCTTCGTCTCAGCAGGCGCTAAGACCGCCATCGAGTTCGCACCCACCATCACCAAGCATGGTTGCATCATGATTGACAACTCCAGCGCCTTCCGCATGGATCCTGAGGTTCCTTTGGTAGTGCCCGAGGTCAACGGAGAGGACGCGCTCAATGCGCCCAAGTGCATCATCGCCAACCCCAACTGCACTACCATTCTCATGGTCGTTGCGCTCAAACCCCTCGACAACCTCTCGCACATCAAGAATGTGCAAGTTGCCAGTTATCAGGCCGCCAGTGGAGCAGGGCTCGAGGCAATGGACGAACTCGCATTGCAGCAGGCTGAGATTGCTCATGGTAAACTCGGCACAACGGTCCAGCACTTCCAGCACCAGTTGGCCTACAACGTGATTCCCCACATCGACATCTTCCTTGATAACAACTACACCCGCGAGGAGGCCAAGATGTATCACGAAACGCGCAAAATCATGCACAGTGACATCCGTGTCAGCGCCACTTGCGTACGTGTGCCTGTCATGCGTGCCCATAGCGAGGCCGTCTGGATTGAGTGCGAGAATCCCATCACCCCCGACCAGGCGCGTGCAGCCTTGCAGCTCGCTCCCGGTGTCGTCGTTCTCGATGAGCCCCGCAACAACGTCTATCCCATGCCCATCGACTGCACCAGCAAAGACCCCGTCTACGTCGGACGCATCCGCGAGGACCTCAGCAGCGACTACGGACTCACATTCTGGGTCGTCGGAGACCAAATCAAAAAAGGCGCCGCCCTCAACGCCGTCCAAATCGCCCAATACCTCCTCGCCCACAAAAAATAGATTTTTAGATTACAGAAAACTGACCACTGCCAACTGACCACTGATAACAGACAACTGAAAAATGTAGGGACGCGCCTTGGCACGTCCCTACATTTTTGGAATGCGCTAACGCGCAGAACCACGAAGTGCTCGCGACCGAAAAGGAACCCGAAGGGCAAGCGCAGCGCAGCAAATCTAATGAAAATTTCTCATGAAAATCTAATAAAAATATTTTCATTGAAATTTTTATTTAATTTTCATAGAATTTCTCGTGTGTAGCACGATTTACAGTCCATAGTCAAGG
>JAEEGL010121417.1_pt1 | contig 18174 bp, 10 predicted proteins | sample 9134231 | NCBI WGS metagenome assembly JAEEGL01 (sample SAMN16246548, study PRJNA631951) | gut metagenome | biome: gut microbiome; feature: rumen; material: fiber-attached | host: Bos | place: Iran: Karaj | collected 2018-10 | reverse complement strand
TGCCCAAAGGATTCAGCGGCAAGTTGTCGCAGTATGGCATCAGCGCTGACCGCCGCAACGCATCGGGCGTGAAAGCCGCCATCATCCGCGAAAAAGGCACCAATGGTGAGCGCGAGATGGCTTACTCACTCTATCTGGCCGGTTTCGACGTGAAAGACGTGATGATGACTGATCTCATCAGCGGACGCGAGACACTGGAAGACATCAATATGATTGTGTTCTGCGGAGGATTCTCCAACAGCGATGTGCTGGGCAGTGCGAAAGGTTGGGCCGGCGCCTTCCTCTACAATCCGAAGGCAAAAGAGGCGCTCGACCGTTTCTATGCCCGTAAGGACACGCTGTCGTTGGGTATCTGCAACGGTTGCCAACTGATGGTGGAACTCAACCTCATCAACCCTGAGCACGAGCAACGCGCACGTATGTTGCACAACGACTCGCACAAATTTGAGAGCGGCTATCTGGGCGTGGCCATTCCCGAGAACAAGAGTGTGATGTTCGGCTCGCTGAGCGGCAGCAAACTCGGCATCTGGGTGGCTCATGGCGAGGGTAAATTCTCTCTGCCCGAGTCTGCAGACAAGTACCATGTGGTGGCAAAATACAACTACAGCGGCTATCCCGCCAACCCCAACGGCTCAGATTACGACGTGGCAGGCATCTGCAGCGCGGACGGCCGTCATCTGGCGATGATGCCTCACTTGGAGCGAGCCATCTTCCCCTGGCAGTGCGGTTGCTATCCCGCCGCTCATCTCAATGACGAGGTGACCCCGTGGATAGAAGCATTCGTCAATGCGAGAAAGTGGATTGAGAATGTGAAATGACACATTTGGAATGAGGAATAAGGAATTGTCGGTCTGTGGCCGATGAAGAATGAAAAAATGAAGAATTGGTAACATCATTCGTCATTCATCATTCACAATTCGTCATCGCGCAACGACAATCCAACATTCAAAATTCATAATTCGTAATTCAAAAATGGGTTTCTATTGGGACGGTTTTAAGACGTTTTTCAAGATTGGCGCATTCACCCTGGGCGGGGGATACGCCATGATACCCATTATCGAACGCGAAGTGGTGGAGAACCACCAATGGCTGACGAAAGAAGAGTGTCTCGACCTCATAGCCATCGCACAGAGTTGCCCGGGTGTCTTCGCCATCAATATGAGTGTGTTTATCGGCTATAAGAAGCGGGGCATATTGGGTGCGTTGTGCACGGCTTTGGGCACCGCCCTACCCTCGTTTGTCATCATCCTGCTGATAGCGATGTTTTTCCAGCAGTTTCAAGACAACAAAGTGGTGGCAGCCATCTTCAACGGCATCCGTCCGGCAGTCGTGGCTTTGATAGCCGTGCCGACCTTCAATCTCGCCAAGAGAGCCAACATCACTCTGACCAACTGCTGGATACCCATCATCAGCACGTTGCTGATTTGGCTCTTGGGGGTAAACCCCATCTATGTGATTATCGCTGCCGGAGCGGGCGGCTATCTCTTCGGAAAATTCGTCAATAACACAGAAAACACCTCTGAAAACAACGCTGAATCATGATTTTCCTCAAGTTGTTTTACACCTTCTTCAAAATAGGCCTGTTTGGGTTTGGCGGCGGCTACGGCATGTTGTCGCTCATCCAGACCGAAGTGGTGCGCAACAACGATTGGATGACATCGGCGCAATTCACCAATGTTGTGGCCGTCAGCCAGATGACACCAGGGCCCATCGGCATCAACTCGGCCACCTACTGCGGATATACAGCTGTGCACAATGCCGGCATGAGCGACAGCATGGCCATCTTGGGCAGCGGCATCGCCACATTCGCACTGGTACTGCCGTCGTTCATCCTGATGATTCTCATTGCCAAGATTCTCATGAAATACATGGAATCAAAGATCGTGAAAGACATCTTCAGCGGTTTACGGCCTGCTGTGGTAGGATTGCTTGCCGCCGCCACACTCATGCTGATGAACGTGGAGAACTTCTCCGCGCCTAGCATCAATCTATGGCGGTTCTGCGTGAGCACCGCTCTGTTCATCGCCACCTTTGTAGGCACGAAATTTCTCAAGATCAACCCCATCCGTATGATTTGCTATGCAGGTTTCGCCGGATTGGTACTGTTATATTAAAAGGCCTCACCCTTCTCCAAAGGGTGAAGGGAGCAAACAGTACGCCAAGACCGAAATCTTTGAGATATGAACTTTATGTTTACAAAACCGATTACTAAACCAAATAAGGTCTAAACCCTGAAGAAGCCCCAATCAGGTTTCCATTTCCTTCTGAGGGGACAGGGGGAGGCTAATTCAACCATAAACCATATATGAAAAGACTACTGACTATACTCCTCACGGTTTTGATAGCTGTCAGCCTGAAGGCACAGACCGACGAGCACGAACCCAATATGCTGCGGTATCACATGACCGACGGCACCACCTTCGATGTGAAGATCTCGTTACTCGACCGATTGCAAAAAGTAGGCAATAAAGGGTGGAACAACGTGTTTAACGACGGTTCGGCCAACCGTGCCGTGCTTTTCTCCAATGTGGAGTATATCGAGTTTTACTACGATGATAATGTGACGCCCGACCCGCCAAACAACAATGTGAACAAGAACACCAATCCAAGGGCTATGCTGTTGGAATATCCACATCTGCGCGAGGGTAGCATGGATATTCTCAGCATTCACAGCACCAAAGACTACGGCATCACTTTCGGTTTGGAATATGACTGCGACAAACGGCTGGCACGATGGGTGGCCTATCAGATGCACAAGGGCAACTCCTACAAGAACGTGTCGCGTACCGACGCGTGGGGCGACGATCCCAATATCCCGTCGAGATACCGTACCAACAAGAGCGACTTCACCACCAATTTCTCGCGTGGTCACTTGTGTCCTTCGAGCGACCGTCTCTGTTCAATAGAGCAGAATACCCACACTTTCTATTACAGCAACATGATGCCGCAGTATCAGGCTCATAACGGCGGATTGTGGCAAAACATGGAGCAACAGGTGACCAATAAATGGAATATCGACAGTTTCCGCGATACACTCTATGTGGTGAAAGCGGCCACCATCTATGACCAACTGACCACCACGGGAACCGGTCTGACCGTTCCCAGATATTACTACATGGCTGTCTTGTGTGTGAAAAACAATCAATACAAGGCACTTGGTTTCTGGAGTCTCCACGAAAATGTGTCACGGACAAAAGAAGACCTGAAGAAATACGCCATCAGTATTGACGAACTGGAACAAAGGACAGGCATAGACTTTTTCTGCAACCTTCCCGACGACATAGAAGAGGAAGCGGAAAGAGCCGTCAATACCAGTGATTGGAAGTTGTAAGAGGCAAGAGGTAAGTGGTTGGAGGTGAGAGGTTGGAGGTAAGAGGTGAGAGAATAGTCCTTTATTAGCGAAGTAATCTCTTACCACTTACCTCCAACCTCTCACCTCCAACCTCTTACCTCCAACCTCTTACCTCTGCTTACTCCCCTACCGCCTGGCGGTATTCTATTACTTTGTTTTGGTAGTCGGCGAAGGCGTCGGTGCGTTTGTCTAAGGCCTGCTGGTAGAGCAATTGCGCTTCGAGCAGGTCGCTCATGCGAGAGGTTCCCGCCTGATAATAATCACGGTTCAGGCGCAGATTTTCCTCAGCCTGTTCAATGCTGCGGTCAGCGATGGTGAGTTGCTGATACGCCTCCTCCACATCATTCCACGCCTTCTGCATACGGATTTTCAAGAGTTGGGCATTGTCGTCCAACTGCTCCTGCGCTTTCTGCAACTCCAGATTCCTCCTTTTGATGGCATGTGAACCGCCCCACCAGTCAGAGATAGGAACAGCCACGGTGGCGAATATCATGCCGAAAGTGTGGTCGCGGTCCATCAGGTTGTGGTAGTTATATCCTGCGCCGACAGCCACGGTGGGCAGGTTTTTACCCACTTCCATCCGTTTTTGCAATCGGGCAGCCTCCACCTGTTTGTTGAGCAACTGATATTCCGTCGTGTTATACAATGCCTGCTGATGGTCATGACGGGCGGCAAGGGTCATCGCCGTGTTCACATCATAACTGAGTTGGAAATCCGTGGATTTCAGTCCGCAATACTGTGCCAGGAGCATCTGCAAGACAGAGATTCCGTTTTGCAGTTTCACCTTTTGGCTCTCCACCTCATTCTGGCGCAATTGCACCTGCAGGAGGTCATTCCGCATGGCCACGCCAGCCTTCACAGCCACAGTCACGTCTTTATTGATGCCGTTGAGCAGTTCCTCCACGGCAGCGATGGTTTTCATCTTCTCTTGCAGCGACGCCAATTGCCAGAAATACTGCTCGGTGGTCTTCTCCACTTCGTTTTCCGACAAACGCAGTTGCAGTTCGCTCGCCTCAGCGCCCACCTTCGCCAATTTGTTGCCATTGACAATCTGGCCTCCCGCAAACACCGGTTGCACGGCCATGACACTGGCGATAGTGCCGTTTTTCATCATCGAGAGCGTGATAGGATTGACCAATGACCCGAAAGCGCCCATAATCTCGGGAGGCAACAACTGCGCATATTGCGCCATCATCTGCTGCAAGGTCTCAGGCACCATCGATTTGGGGTCGATTTTCATCTCCGCCATGCCGCGGTTGGCATTGAACCACAATCCCGTGCCGCTGACTGTCGGGAAGAACTTTGTAAACACCTCCTTCTTTTGTTGTTGGGCAGCCTCGACGCTCAATTGCGCATTGCGCACCTTCACATTGTTGTGCAATGCCGAATCCACCAGTTGTTCCACGGTATAGGTCTGGGCCGATACCGTCAGTCCAGAGAGTAATGCTATGGCTATAAGTATTTTTTTCATTGTATTTGTTTTTAGAAGAAGCCCCACTCCGTCTCTCCCCGAGGAAAGAGCGTGATTAGCACACTAAGCCATCAATTCTCAAGAGGAGTACTCACGTCTTTTACTTCTTTAACTTCCCGAAAATTCTCCCCCTCAAGGGGCTTATTTTTACTTTTCAGTGACACCTTCCAATAGACGACGGGCAACATGGTGACAACCATGATGAGCGAACCGATACCACCGGCAAAGATGGTCACACCCACCGGCATCCAGAAGGAGGAACCGGCGATAATCATCGGCACCACACCCACGGCGGTCGTGGCAGTGGTCAGGAAGATGGGCACCATACGGCGCTTACCGGCCTCATAAGCCGCCTTGCGCACCGCGTCGTTATACGCGTCGCAATCTTTGTTCCAGTCGCCATGTTCAGCCACATATTTCTTGATCAGGTCGATGGCGTGTTCGAAGATGAGTATCTCGTTACGCATAATCATACCCATCAGCGTGATGACACCCATGACCGAAGTCAGACCCAATGTGCGATTCATGATGCCCAATCCGACCAGCGCGCCAGGGAGCATCAGGGCCAACGCCACCATACAAACGCTCGTGATGCCGTATTTCTTGAAATTGAACAGCAGGAAGAAGAAGATGATGACCATCGAAATGGCTATACCTCCGAAAATCATCGGCATCGACTCAGCATTATACTCGGTCTCTCCGCCCACCTCGGCACGGACGCCTTCAGGCAGCGGCAACTCTTCCATCATCTCAGCGATGCGGCTCTCCACGGGTGCGGCATACACGCCTTGTGCGAATTCACCGGTAACGGTCATACACCGTTCGCCTCCGCGATGCAATATGCGGCTCTCGCTCCATTTGGGTTTCACCTCCGCAATCTGGCGCAGGGGCACAGAGGCTGCCGTGCCGTTGAGTTCACCCGCAATGACGGAGAGCGGCGATGTGATGCCCAAATTCTCCACAGAGGAGAAGGTGATTTCGGCCGTATCCCGCACGACGATGGGCAACTGGTAATCGTCCTCCCACAACGACCCTACCGACAGGTCATTGGTGGCGGCACCCAGTGAGAGGGCGGCCGTGGTTCGGCTGATGCCCAATTGCGCCGCCGCCACGGGGTCTAACTCCACATTGACCAGCGGGAAGGGCTGCATGAAATCGGTGTGCACCCATTCCACCTCAGGCATCTCACGCATTTTATCCATCAATTGCTCAGCCACAAAACGCAGCGAATCGATATTTTCGCCATAGAACCGATATTCCAGTTCGGGCACGGACAGATAGTCGAGCCGTTTGAATTTCACATAAGCGTCGGGGAAGGCCTCGCTCCAAAGCGGCTGATAATCGGCCAACAACGCCAACGTGGCTTCCTGTGACTCGGTATTGACAATAAATTGCGCATAATTGTCGCCAGCCATCTGCGGCGCATAACAAGTCATAAACCGCGGCGATGAACAGCCGATGAAACTGGTGATACCCTCCACACGGCTGTCTTTCTCCAGCACATGACGCATCGAGTCGGCTATCAGGCGCGTATCGGTCAAGCCCTTGCCCTCAGGCAGGAACATCTCCAAAGCAAACTGGTTGCGGTCGGCATAGGGGAACTGACGTATCTTGAGTGAAGGAACAATCAGACATGACAACAATACCACCGCTATACCACCGAAAATGGTGAACCACGGATGACGGAAGGTGATATCGAGCACGCGGTTATAGATTGACTGCACCGTCTTGGTGATGACATTGCCGCCGGTGGTCACCTTGCCGGGACGGATGATGAGCACCTCCAAGAAAGGTATGACCGTGACAGCAAGGAAGAGCGACACCATCAGGTTGATGGTGATGGTCCACGGGAATGACGCCAACGCATCCCTGAACTCGCCCCTCATCGTAATCAGCAAGGGATAGAAGATGACACAAATGCACAATGTGGCAAGCATCATCGGCATGAAATACTGGCGCGACGACTGCAATGCCGCCTCTTTCGGCTCATAGCCTTTGCCCAAGTATTCCAGGTAGCCGTCGATGACCACTATGGAGTTGTCGACCACCATACCCAGCACCACGATAAGAGCCGCCAGCGTGACGATATTCAACTCAATGCCTACCATGCACATGATGCCCACCGAGATGAAAGTGCTCAGAGGGATGGTGATGGCCGCCACAATGGCTGAACGCAGGGGAAAGAGCACCATCATCACCAGAATGATGATAACCATCGAGATGATCAGGTCGCGCAGGAAATCGCTCACACTGTTGCTCACCACCTGAGGTTGGTCAGCAATACGTGTCAGCGTCACATCCTCAGGCAGTTCGTTCTGCCGGAAGTCATCAAGGACCTCGTCCACCTCCTCACCATAAGCCACGATATTGTTGCCTGGCGTCATCTCCAATGAGAGGAGAATACAGGGGTGTCCGTTTTGTTCGATATAGCCGTTGTTGATATCATATTCGCGCACCACCTGCGCCACATCTTTCACCCTCACCGTTTTTCCGGTGATCGGGTCGCTGAAAATAATCTGGTTGGCCACCTCTTCCTCACCGTGCTGGGTAGGTTCCACATGGATGGGCGTCTGCTGGTTCATCGTATTGATACTGCCGCTCATGGTGGTCAGCCCCTGTTGTTGCAACTGGGAGAAGAGCATCTGCTGACCGATGCCATAGGCATCCAGTCGCTGACGATCCACATAGAGGCTGATTTGCTCTTTCAACTCACCATAGACTCGCACATTCGCCACCGAGGGAATGCGGCGCAGACGGTCGCCCAGACGGTCGGTGTAATCATGCAACTCACGGTAACTGCGCTCGGGGCTCTCCACGGCGATGAGCAGGGCCGAAGTGTTGCCGAAATCGTCATTGGCGATGACTGCGAGCACACCTGCGGGCAATGATGATTTGAACAAGTTGAGCCCGTGTTTGATTTTACTCCACACCTCGTCCTTGTTGTTCACATCATCATTCAGCCTTACCATCACGATGCACATACCGTTCTGTGCGGTGGTGGTGGTTTTGGTGCGGTTCACCTCCTTGTAGGTGAAAAGATAACGCTCCAGAGGTTTAGCCACCTGTTCCTCGACTTCTTCACTTGTGGCGCCGGGATATACGGCCACGACCACACCTTGTCGGATGGTGAAAGCGGGGAATTCATCTTTCGGCATCAGGTCCATGCCCACAATGCCCAATATGAAGAGGATAGCCACCATCAGGATGGTTATCGGATAATGTTCTAACGGCCATTTCAGCCAATTCATTTTGTTGTCCATATCTTAAAGCCCCCTCCCATCCCTCCCCGGGGAGGGCATGATTCGTGGAGTAATGTCTTTAACGTCCTTAACTTCTTTTACTTCCTTAACTTCCCAATACCTGCGTCTTCGTGCCTTCACTCAGTTTTTGGTAGCCGTCGACGACCACACGCAGACCGTCGGAGAGACCGTCGATGATATAGACGCGATTCTCTGAGGTCGGACCGAGAGTCACTGTCTGGCGGTGCGCCTTATTGTCTTTATTGACGACCCAAACGAAGTGGGAACCGTCGGCACGGCGCTGCACACAATTGACCGGCACTGTGACCCCGCCGGCCGAGACCGACGAGCCGTCGCTCTTGCGGCCTGTGTAGAGCGTGACATTCGCCACCATGCCCGGCAACAGTTTGTGGTCAGAGTTGGCCACATTCACGCGTATGTCGTAAGTGTGGGTCATGGCGTCGGCCAGCACCCCCTTCTCTACCCTTCCGCCGGGCATCTGTTTGTTGGCAGCCTCGACGCGGACCATCGAACGGGTATTCTCACCGATAGATGCCACCTCAGCCTCAGGCACCGCCACCTTTACCTTCACCGTGTTGATGTTCAGGATGGTGACCACGGCTTGCGAGGGCATGGCTGTCTCGCCCGCATTGACCTGTTTTTTTCCGATGACACCGCTCACGGGAGCAATCAGACGCGTGTCGGCCAAGGTCTTACGGGCTATTCGCTCCGTAGCCGTGGCTGAGCGCACACTCGACTGAGCCGACTTGAGCATGGTTTCGGCCTGTTGCAGTTTGGTCTCCATCTCTATCCATTTGATCTCAGGCAGCGAGCCGTTGTCGTGCAACAGTTTCATGCGGTCGTAGGCGTCTTTGGCCTGGGCATACGTCGCCTTGGCCTGTTCCACCATGTCATGCGCCTGACTGGTTGTGGCCTCAGCGGCTGTCACGCCGTTGGTCATTGTCGTGGGATCCATCTCGGCCAGCAACTGCCCGCGGCCCACATACTGGCCTTCGCTCACGAGCATACGGCGCACAACGCCCAACGACGTGAAACTCACGGCTGTGGCTTCGCTCTCCTCCACAACACCTACATAGGTCTGTCCGGCACCCTCGAACGAGGTGCTCACCTGTTCCGTCTTCACTTTCACAGGTGCTTTTTCCTGATTCTCACTCTTTTTGCCGCAAGCCACCAGCATGAGGGCCAACGACAGGGAAAGGATGATTTTCGCTTTCATAAGGTATGATGTTACAAATTTGACTGCAAAGTTGATGAAAAAAAATGTAAAAACAATGTCCCATTTCGGTATAATAATCACAAATTTTACATAAAAAGTCGAAATAGAACAAAAAATACCCATAATAGATGATTCATTTTCCATTTTTTATCGTCATTTTTGCAAATAGTTTTACGAAATAGGACATTACATGATAGAAAACGCCCATCAATTATCACAGATAGCAGACAACACCTCCATCGAGGCAGATGTGACCGTGGGATATTCCGACGAGGACATCGTATTGATTGACAATGTCAAACTATTGGCCGAGCCCAGTCCCACACGCCTGCAGATGAACACCGTGGCTTTTTTTCTCAAAGGTCGGGCACAAGGCGAACTGAACGGACAGACCGTCACACTCAGCGAGAACCAATTGCTCATCAGCCCGCCCAATGTGCTGGTGAGCGGATATATGCTCAGTCCTGACTTCGAAGTGAAGGCCATCTTTGTCTCCAACAAGATGTTGCGCAGTTTCCTTCGCGAGAAAATGAGCATCTGGACCGATTTCCTCTATGTTCACCGTCTGCACGTCATCACCCTGCAACCCGAAGACATCAAATTTCTCACACAGTTCTATGAATTGCTCAGCATGGTCATTAATTCCCGTGAGGAAAACGTGTACAAGACCGAAGTGATGCACTCGTTGTTGCGCGGGGCATTTCTGGCGTTATGCGGGGCGCTGAAGACTGCATTGCCCGAGAGTCAGCAGACAACGGCAACGCCCTCGCGACATCCCGAACGGCTGTTTCAGCGGTTTATTGAACTGTTGGGCACCAGCAACATCAAACACCGGACGGTGGAATCGTATGCCGATGAACTGTGCATCACAGCTAAATACCTCTCAAACATCTGCAAGAAATATTCCGGCAAAACCGCTAACGCATGGATTACCGACCATGTGACAGAAGACATCCGCTATTATCTTTCTTCAACCGACCTTTCCATCAAAGAGATTTGCAACCGGACGGGATTCCCCAACCCCTCGTTCTTTGGCAAATACGTCAAAGAGCACTTCGGCATGACTCCCACACAATTCCGCACCAGAAAGTGAGCCTCACAAGGCGTTTTCGGAAAGAAAAACCATACTTCGGACAAAAAACGGTCGAAGGGAAATGATTATCTGCCAAATTTGTACTCATCTAACAGCCTTTTTGCTGATTAACAACTTTTAACAATAAAACAATTACGAAAAGGTTATTTTTTAATAAATTTGTCGCGGATTGGCATTGCTTATGGCATACACTAAAAAACAAGAACTGACCTTATTAACTCTCAACCTATCCATTTGGAATTTCTCTTAAACTAATAACAAGAACAAATAACTATCAACTAATGAACACTATCAGAAAGCTATTAATATTCCTCATGCTCTGCGCATGTATGCAGACATGGGCAGACGAATGGACCGACAGCAACGGTATCAAATGGTCCTTTACCGTCAACGGAACGGAGGCAACTGATATTGTCATGGTTCCTACTTCTCCACTCGAGAAGCACTACATTTACGGAGGCCCGGATAACCCCGACCAACTGCCATTCCAACCTACTCCATGGCAATTTTATGACATGCGTTTCGATTTATTGGAAGGCAATCATTTCCCGACTATTCCTGATGAAGTTTACTTTGGCCTCAAGACAATCGTTGTTGAGGTGTCAGATGCCTCCGCAGATTGTACGATGAAGGTCGTGAACGGTTGGTGGTCCGAAACCTATTATGATAATGTTCCGGTTGTAAATGGTCTGAATGAGGTTCAAATCACCGAACAAATGGCAAATGACTGCGCTAAGGGCGGTTATGCGCGTGACCTTACACTCATGCTCCTGTCTGGTAGTTGTACTGTCAATGCTGTTTACTATGAGGCACACTCTGAGGTTCTTCAGGCAGTGGTAATCCCTGCGAAAGTGTATGCCGGCTCAAAGGAGTTGACTGTAACGAGCATCGGCTCCGCTGCGTTCGCAGGCTGTAACGGTTTGACAAGCGTGACCATCCCCTCGAGCGTGACAAGCATCGGTTTTTCCGCCTTCTTTGGCTGCACAGGCCTGACAAGCGTGACTATCCCCTCGGGCGTGACAATCATCGGCGATTATGCGTTTTCTGCCTGCACGGGGTTGACAGGCGTGACCATCCCCTCGGTCGTGACGTCCTTAGGCATAGGTGCGTTTAAAGGCTGCACGGGGTTGACATCCGTCACCATCCCCTCAGGCGTGACGACCATCGGCTATTATGCGTTCGGGGGATGTACTGGCCTGACGTCCGTCACCATCTCCTCGGGTGTGACGACCATCCACTCTGGCGCATTCGCTAGTTGCACGGGGCTGACGTCCGTCACCATCCCTTCGAGCGTGACGACCATCGACGTTAATGCGTTCATCAATTGTTCTTCTCTAACGAGCATCCAAGTGGAAAATGGAAATACTGTCTATGATTCCCGCGACAACTGCAACGCCATCATCAAGACGTCATCTAACACCCTGATACAAGGATGCACCACGACAGAGATTCCTAACAGTATTACCACCATCGGCGAAATGGCATTAAGCGGCTTCGAGGGGTTGACCAGCATCACTATTCCCGAGGGTGTCACTACTATCGGGTTCTTTGCGTTCAATGCCTCAGGACTGACAAGAGTCACCCTGCCTTCGACCTTGACAAGCATAGGATGGGGCGCCTTCAATTATTGCCCCCTGACCAGCGTGGTCAGCATGAATGAAACGCCTCCGAGCATAATCGACGAAGCGTTCACCTGCTATGATACCGCCACGCTATATGTGCCGGAAGGTTGTGTAGAAACCTATCAGGAAGCCTTGTACTGGCAAGACTTCCAATATATCGTTGAAACTGTCGAGGGTAACGTGGACGGTGACGGAGAGGTGGATGTGGCTGACTTCACAGTGTTGGCTAATTACCTGCTGGGCAAGAATCCTCCCAAATTCAATACCGGAGCGGCCGATGTGGCAGGCAGTGAGTCGGGTGGTCCCGACGGTGAAATCGACATCGCCGACCTGACCGGCATCGCCAACATCATCCTGCATGGCAATAGTGGAGCCGGCGCACCCAAAGAAATAAGCCGACAACTAAAAAGCAGGTGATGAAATAGTCTCACCTCTTCCCCGGCCAAGGGGGCATCATGAAAAAGGAATTGAAACAGCGATTTCAATTCCTTTTTTAATGGCGTCAGCTATATTTCATCAATTCATACACATACCAAATGGCGTTTTTATGATTTTTAACAATTTAACTTATATAATAAAGTTATTTTTAATTAAATTTGTCGCGGATTGGCATTGCCTATGTCATACACTAAAAAGACATAAAATATCTGTCCACTCACAATTTAATTATCATTCACTAATTCTAGACAACAAACAATCTTTTAAAACCATAGTTTTATGAAAAAACTGATACTATTAGCTCTCTTGCTTTGCACGGTTATGCAGGCAGGGGCTGCCGAATGGACTGACAGCAACGGTATCAAATGGTCCTTTACCGTCAACGGAACGGAGGCAACGGATATTGTCATGGTTCCTACTTCTCCACTCGAGAAGCACTACCTTTACGGAGGCCCGGATAACCCCGACCAACTGCCATTCCAACCTACTCCATGGCAAGCTAATGACATGCGTTTCGATTTGTTGGAAGGCAATCATTTCCCGGCTATTCCTGATGATGTTTACTTTGGACTCAAGAAAATCTTCGTAGAGGTGTCAGATGTCTCCGAAGGTTGTACAATGAGGGTCATGAACAGTTGGTGGTCCGAAAACTATTATGATAATGTTCTGGTTGTAAATGGTCTGAATGAGGTTCAAATCACCGAACAAATGGCAATCGCCTGCGCTGAAAGTTTCGGGAATAAAGACCTTACACTCATGCTCCTGTCTGGTAGTTGTACAGTCAATGCTGTTTACTATGAGATGCCCTCGGTGGTTCCTCAGACAGTGGCAATCCCTGCGAAGGTGTATTCCGGCTCAACGGAGTTGACTGTGACGAGCATCGGCTCTGCCGCATTCGCAGGATGTAACGGCATGACAAGCGTGACCATCCCCTCGAGCGTGTCAAGCATAGGTTTTTCCGCCTTCTTTGGCTGCACCGGCCTGACAAGCGTGAACTTCCCCTCTGGCTTGACGACCATCGGCGATTATGCGTTCTCCGGCTGCACAGGGTTGACGGGCGTGAATTTCCCCTCGGGCGTGACGACCATCGGCGATTATGCGTTCTCCGGCTGCACGGGGTTGACAAGCGTGACTATTCCCTCGGGGTTGACGACTATCGGCGATTATATGTTCTCCGGCTGCACGGGGTTGACAAGCGTGACCATCCCCTCGAGCTTGACGACTACCGGCGAAGGGACATTCGCCCGCTGTCACGCCTTGAAGAACATCACCATTCCCTCGAGTGTGACAAGCATCGGCAGTGATGCCTTCTTTGACTCCGGCCTGACGAGTGTGACTATCCCCTCGAGTGTGACAAGCATCGGCGGTGGTGCATTCGCTAGCTGCGACATAACGAGTGTAACCATCCCCTCGAGTGTGACAAGCATCAGCAGTTCTGCGTTCCAAGGATGCAATTCTCTGACGAGTATCAATGTGGAAAGCGGAAATACCGTCTATGACTCCCGTGACAACTGCAACGCCATCATCGTGACAGAAACGAACACATTGATAAGCGGTTGCATAAACACCGTTATTCCCAACACCGTGACGGCCATCGGCAGTTATGCTTTCACCGGCTTAGAGGGGTTGACAAAAGTGACTATCCCCTCGAGTGTGAAGAGCATCGGCACGTATGCTTTCCAAGCATGCACCGGCCTGACGAGCGTAACCATCCCCGAGGGCGTGGAAATTATCAATCCAGGGGCTTTCCTCGGTTCCGGGCTTCAGTCGGTAGAGTTGCCATCGACACTGACATTCATCGGTGATTATGCTTTCGCCTATTGCAATGCGCTGACCGAAATCTTCAACCACATGACCACGCCCCTGTCCAATGTCAGTTCGACGGCGTTCTCCGACTTCAATGCAACGCTCTACGTGCCCGCAAGCAGTCTGGAAGCCTACCAGAGTGCCGATGTATGGAAAGATTTCAGCAATATTGAGTCCAGCGTCATCGAAGAGATCATCGATGGCCTCAAGTACAGTTTCGATCTAATCACCAGAGAAGCCACACTCATTCGAGGCTACTATCGGCCACTCACTACCGTCGACATCCCTAAAACCGTTGTGTACAATGGTAATAACTACACTGTAACCGCCATTGGCGATAGGGCGTTCTACAATTGCACCGGCCTGACGAGCGTGACCATCCCTTCGGCCGTTACAATCATTGGCGATCAGGCGTTCTACAATTGCACCGGCCTGACGAGCGTGACCATCCCTGAAGGTGTGAAAAGAATCGACTCTTCAGCGTTCTACGGCTGCTCAAGCCTGACGAGCGTGATCATCCCCTCAACTGTGACATCCATAAGCACTTCAGCGTTCTACAACTGCTCCAGCCTGACGAGCGTGACCATCAACAGTAGAATTGTGGAGAGTAATGCTAGCACCTCTAGTGGATTAAAAAGCATTTTTGGCACTCAAGTAAATAGTTATATCATTGGTGAGGGCGTGACGCGCATTGGTAATAATACGTTTTATGGCTGCACCAGCCTGACGAGTGTGTCCCTTCCCTCGACTGTGACGAGAATTCAAAGCGGCGCATTCTATAACTGCACAAATCTGACAAAAGTGTATTGCGCTGCGGTGACTCCTCCTTCTTGCATTGCCTCCTCAAATCCCATCTTCTCCAGCAGTATTTATTCCACAGCCACGCTCTATGTGCCCGAAAATAGCATACAAGATTACAAAACAGCCTCGACGTGGAAAAATTTCACCCATATCGAGTCCAACTCCACAATCGTCACTGTCAACGGTATCAGGTACAGCCTTAACTTTGGCACAGGCGAAGCCACGGTCATTGACGGTAACTATTCGGCACTGACCTCCGCAGAAATCCTCGGAGCAGTATCATATTCAGGTAAGACTTATCAAGTGACTGCTATTGCCTCTCAAGCGTTCAAAGACTGCACCAGTCTGAACTTAGTGACCATCCCCTCGAGCATGAAGAGTATCGGATCTGCCGCATTCCAGGGTTGCACGGGTCTTTCGTACATCTGCCTGCCAGAAGGTGTGACAAGCATTGGTGAATACGCGTTCGACGGTTGCATCTTTATGGGTTGGGTTGCGCTGCCCTCGACACTGACAACCATTGGCAGCGGCGCTTTTAGAGATTGTGCTTCTTGGATGCATGTATTCATTCATAACGAAATTCCCCCGACCATCGATTCATCTGTGTTCACTAACGGAATATCGATTTTAGATGTGAAGGATGATTGTGTCAGCGCTTATCAGAATGCGGCAGGATGGCAAAATGCCGGGCAGATTAAGGAAATGACATGTATCTATGGCATCAAATATGAGTTACATGACGACATGACTGCCACAGCCGTGGGATGGTACGGTAACGACCAATGGCTCGATTGCTCGAAACCAATCATTTACATGGACGGCTATTTACCCTCGAGAGAATACATGGTAACAGATTTTGAGCCATGGGCATTAGTCAGTTCCTTCTTAAAATCCGCGGTACTTCCAGAAAACCTGACCTCTATACCGGAAGGTGTGTTCGCATACTGCTATTCTCTATCCGAAGTCTTCATCCCGGGCAGTGTAACCTCGATAGGCATGTTAGCATTCTATTACTCATCTCTGACTTCCATCGTAAGTTATATGGAGAATCCGCCAAGCATTAGCGAAGATGTGTTTTCCTGTTATGACACGGCCACGCTATATGTGCCCGCAGGCAGCGTCGAGACATACCAAAACGCCCCGGTATGGAAGAAGTTCAATATCCTCCCGATCTTAGACGGTGACGTGGATGGTGACGGCGTGGTAGATGTGGCAGACTTCACGGTGTTGGCCAATTACTTGCTGGGCAAGAGTCCAGCCAACTTCCATTCATGGGCGGCTGACGTGGCAGGCAGCGCAACGGGCGGCCCCGACGGAGAAATCGACATCGCCGACTTGACCGGTATAGCCAACATCATTCTGCATGGCAATAGCGGAGCCGGCGCGCCAAAAAAATAAGCCGACAGCTAAAAAGCAGGTGATGAAACAGTCTCACCTCTTCTCCGGCCAAGGGGGCATCATAAAAAAGGAATTGAAACGGCGATTTCAATTCCTTTTTTAATGGCGTCAGCTAAATATCATCAATTCATACAAAGGAATTGCGGGGAATCACAAATCAACCTGAACCGAACAAGAAGATTGCAAATTCCCCGAACAGGACGCGTCTTATCACAAACAATAGGTACTTTACAATGAAGAAAACTAAATTCTTACTTTAACTGACTAAAAATTCCCGATTTTTGTATAAATTTGCACCCAAATTAAGAATTGATGGACAAATACTTGATGATGGCTCCGAAAAGCAGAGGGGCTTTCGCAGAAAGGTTGGCCGAACTATATCTAAGCGTTGGCAACTATTTGGACGCTGAGAAATTAGAGGGCCGACAATTGCAGTTTTGCAAAATCTTCCTGAGCGACGCGCAAAACCAATACCAACAACTGGTTGAGTCGGAACTCTTCCAAGAACTGATTTCCCCGGCTTTCTCGTCGGTGGTGGAACAGGCTCCGCTCGACAACTCAAAAGTGACCCTGATGCTGAAAACGAGCGACGAAAAGGCCACGTATCACTTCCAAAGCATCCGGCTGACGGAAGAAGAGACACGCGGCAACAACTCGTACCTGCAGACGATGATGCTGTTTGAGAAATACCTGCACTGGATGGACGAGCACGGACTGCGCCTTGACACCCACTGCGTGCGCACATGGATTTACGTGGCCGACATCGACGTCAACTATCAAGGTGCGGTGAAGGCGCGCAATGACATTTTCCGCCGCTACGGACTGACCATCGACACCCATTTCATCGCCAGCACCGGCATTGGAGGATACTCGCAGACGCGCAGCGCTTCTGTGGCGATGGACTTCCTCACCTATCCCAATATCCAAGAGAGCGACAAGACCTACCTCAATGCGCTCGACCATCTGAATCATACGCACGAATACGGTGTGGCATTCGAACGCGGTACCCGGCTGACGCTCGGCGACAAACAGATTTACTACATCTCGGGCACCGCCAGCATTGACAAACACGGTCATGTGATCTACATCGGCGACATCCGCCGACAGACAGCCCGGTTGCTGGAGAACATCGGCGCACTGCTCAAAGACGGCGGCGCCACGATGAATGACATACAATATTTCGTCATCTACCTGCGCGACGGTTCAGACGGCCAGATGGTAGAAGAGTTCATGCAGAAAGCCTTCCCCGACATTCCCCGTGTGTTGGTACACGCCAAAGTGTGCCGCCCCGAATGGCTGGTAGAGCTGGAATGTATCGCTATTCAAGGAAGTTCAAGAAGTTAAGGAAGTTAAAGACGATAGTCTTTGACTTATAAGGACATAAGATTTTAAGGTCTTTAGGGTCGTGAAGGACCTTAAAGACCTTAAAATATGCGCTCTCTCACCTCACTTTCGTCTGCACGCGTTCGTCGCTGAAGATTTCGGAAGCGGCGGAGCTGGAGGAGAAATCGACTTTTGTCTTGGTAAAATCAGGGGTGTTGAAAGAATAGACCGTCTTGCCGTAATAAACGAGGGGATTTTGCTGGGGCAAGAGGAAAGGCTTCGAGAAATGGCCTTTGTCATCGACCGAAGCCAGATAGAGTTGGGTGTAAAGACCATTTTCACGACGCGAGGTGAAAACAATCCAATGGCTGTTCACGTTCCAGTTGTGATAAGA
>JAEEGL016202566.1_pt1 | contig 18175 bp, 12 predicted proteins | sample 9134231 | NCBI WGS metagenome assembly JAEEGL01 (sample SAMN16246548, study PRJNA631951) | gut metagenome | biome: gut microbiome; feature: rumen; material: fiber-attached | host: Bos | place: Iran: Karaj | collected 2018-10 | reverse complement strand
GAAATATTCGGACAGGATGTCTTTAATGACAATGTGATGCAGGAAAGGCTTCCGAAGAAGGTATACAGGGAGCTCAGGAAGACCATAGATGAGGGTAAGAACTTAGACCCCATCACTGCGGAAGTTGTTGCCAATGCCATGAAGGATTGGGCCATAGAGAAGGGCGCTACCCACTATACCCACTGGTTCCAGCCTCTCACCGGGATCACGGCTGAAAAGCACGATTCCTTTATTGCCCCTGCCGGCAGGGGAGGGGGAGCCATAGTTGAGTTTTCCGGGAAGGAGCTTATAAAGAGCGAGCCGGATGCCTCATCTTTCCCTTCAGGCGGCATACGTTCCACCTTCGAAGCAAGAGGTTATACGGCCTGGGACTGCACCAGCCCTGCCTTTGTAAGACATGATGCAGCGGGAGCCATACTCTGTATTCCCACTGCTTTCTGCTCGTATACGGGAGAGTCCTTAGATATGAAGACTCCTCTCCTTCGTTCCATTGAGGCCCTTAATACCCAGGCTTTGAGGCTTATCCGCCTCTTCGGGAACACCACCTCAAAAAAGGTCATTCCCTCGGTGGGAGCCGAGCAGGAATACTTCCTGGTGGACAGGGAGAAGTTCTTAAAGAGAAAGGATCTCATATACACCGGACACACCCTTTTCGGCGCCATGCCCCCCAAGGGACAGGAACTGGACGACCAGTATTTCGGCGCCATAAGGGAGAGAGTAGCGGCATTCATGAAAGCGGTAAACTTAGAGCTCTGGAAGCTGGGGGTTTCCGCAAAGACCCAGCACAATGAGGCCGCTCCGGGACAGCATGAGCTGGCACCCATATTCTGTGACTGTAACATGGCTGTGGACCATAATCAGCTGATAATGGAAGTCATGAAGAAAGTTGCTGAGAGACAGGGAATGATGTGTCTCCTTCATGAAAAACCCTTTGCAGGGGTGAACGGCTCCGGTAAGCACGACAACTGGTCTCTGGTCACCGATGACGGCATCAATCTCTTTGACCCCGGGAAAACGCCCCATGACAACGTGCAGTTCCTTCTTGTCCTCACCTGTATCTTAAAGGCTGTGGATGAGCATGCGGAGCTTCTCCGGGAATCCTCTGCTACCCTGGGAAATGATTACAGGCTCGGAGGCAATGAAGCGCCGCCTGCCATAGTTTCAGTATTCCTTGGAGAGCAGCTGCAGGACGTGATAAGCCAGCTTATTTCCACCGGTATGGCCACCAGTTCCATAAAGGGTGAAAAGCTTGAAACCGGCGTCAGGACACTGCCCCTTATCACAAAGGACGCCACTGACAGGAACAGGACCTCTCCTTTTGCCTTTACGGGTAATAAATTCGAGTTCCGTATGGTGGGCTCCAGCGCCAGCATAGCTGAACCCAATATAGTTTTGAATTCCATTGCGGCTGAAGCCTTTGCCGATGCCTGTGATTTCATAGAAAACAGCGAGAACTTTGACATAGCGGTACACGATCTCATTAAGAAATATGCCACTGAGCACCAGCGGATCATATTTAACGGCAACGGCTACGCTCCGGAGTGGGTGGAAGAGGCTGAGAGACGGGGATTAAAGAACCTCAAGTCCGTTCTTGATGCTATTCCCGCCCTTTCTGACGAGAAGTCCGTAAAGCTTTTTGACCGCTTCGGTATCTTTACCAGGGCGGAGCTGGAGAGCAGGGCAGAGATCAAATACGAGGAATACGCGAAGGAGATCAATATAGAGGCCCGCACCATGATAGATATGGCTACGAAGTCCATAATCCCCGCCTGCCTGAAATATGCGAAGGATCTCTCGGATACCGTGATATCTGTAAAGAATGCGGGATACGGCAGCAGGGCTGCAGCCGAGAACTTAAGGAGGATCACGGCCCTTACGGATGAAGCCTATAACGCCCTTGAAAAGCTTATAGAGGATGATGAAAAGTCACTGAAGATACCGGAAGGCAGGGAGAGAGCTGTATTCTGCCGGGATTCGGTGAAGAAGGATATGGAAAACTTAAGGAAGCCCATTGACAGGTTGGAGATGCTGGTAGGCAAGGATTACTGGCCCATGCCGAGTTACGGGGATCTGTTATTTGAGGTATGAATATGAGTATTGTAAGGAACAGATTATTATCAGTTACAGTGTTTATCATGACGGTGCTGCTGCTCTTCGGAGCAGGGGGAAGGCTTAACAGGGCCTACGGAGCGGAAAAGAATGTAGTCACCACAGGCAGCAATGTGCGGCTCCGTTCTTCGGCGTCCCTTGACGGTGAAATTTTGGCTTCCCTTCCCAAGGGAGCGGCCCTCAAGGAGACTTCCCGCAGCGGAGAGTGGGCAGCGGTGAACTATAACGGAAAGCAGGGCTATGTGAATACCCAGTTCCTTGCGGATGCGGCAGTCCTTCCGGACCCGGCCGCCACAGCGAATGTCACTCCCCAGACGCCGGTGAAGACCGGAGGCCATGTGGTATGCATAGACCCGGGTCATCAGGCCAGGGGTGACAGCAAGACAGAGCCCAACGGACCCGGTTCAGGTGTGATGAAGGCCAGAGTCACCGGAGGAACCCATGGCTCTGTATCCGGTTTATATGAGTATCAGCTGACTCTCGCAGTGGGAGAGGCCCTTAAAAACGAGCTTACTGCCAGGGGATATACGGTATATATGACAAGGACCAGCCATGACGTCAATATAAGCAACATGGAAAGAGCCCAGTACGCAGCAAGTGTGGGTGCAGAGATCTCTGTGAGGCTCCATGCCAACGGTTCCACAAACCCGGCGGTATCCGGGGCCCTGGCCCTTGCTCCATCGGCAGCAAATCCTTACGTGGCAGGAATAGCGGCAAGCAGCCAGAGCCTTTCATCAAAGGTACTCTCAGGTTACTGCGCCGCCACAGGCATGGCAAATAAGGGAGTCCAGGCCAATGACACCATGACAGGCATGAACTGGTGTACAATGCCTGTTACCATAATAGAGATGGGCTTCATGACCAATCCCTCGGATGATGCCAATATGGCAAACCCTGATTTCCAGAAAAAGATGGCAAAGGGTATTGCAGACGGTATAGACGCCTATTTTTAAATAAATACAGGTGGTTTACATTTACTACAAATTTGAATACGTAAATTTGTGCAAATTTATGTATTAACAATCAGACCGTTCTCGTTTAATATTATTTCTAGATGTGGTAGCCTAGAAATAAGCGGGACACAATATTTGGTATTGCGGCCGGGCACCCTGGTGTCCGGCTATAGTTTTGCGAGCGACAGACCAACGGGCAGGGCTTTACCCTGCTCTATTGTGGCGGGAGGATTGTTTTGAATATCATTAAGCGTAACGGTAAGGAAGTAGAGTACGACGGCGAAAAGATAATCGCAGCCGTTGACAAGGCCAATGCCCAGGTCAGGGAGAACTTCAGGCTTCTTGATTCCCAGGTAAGGGTTGTGGAGGAAAAGGTCCGCAGGAGGCTTAAGGATCTGGACCATGAGGCCGGTGTGGAGGAGATACAGGACTACGTGATCCAGGCCATCCAGGAGGAAGGAGCCTTCAGGGTAGCCACCATCTATACCGTATACCGCTATAAAAGAGAGCTCATCAGAAAGAGCAATACTACGGATGACAAGATCCTCACTCTTGTGGAATATGAGAATGAGGATGTGAAGGAGGAGAACTCCAATAAGAATCCCATGGTGGTGTCAGTACAGAGGGATTACGTGGCAGGAGAGGTAAGCCGCGACCTGACCAACAGGATATTGCTTCCGGAGGACGTGGTGGAGGCCCACAGGCAGGGACTGATCCACTTCCATGATTCTGATTACTTTGTACAGCATATGTATAATTGCTGTCTTGTGAATCTGGAGGATATGCTCCAGAACGGCACCGTTATATCCGATACAATGATAGAGAAGCCGAAAAGCTTTTCCACCGCATGCAATATAGCTACCCAGTGTATCGCCCAGATAGCAAGCTCCCAGTACGGAGGACAGAGCATAACCCTGTCCCATCTGGCTCCCTTCGTGGATGTGAGCAGGCAGAAGCTGAGGAGGGAAGTGGCTGAAGAATTCGAAGCAGCGGGTATAGAGGCCACTGAAGAAGAGATCAATACCGTAGCTGAAAGCCGTACCAGGGAAGAGATAAAGCACGGCGTCCAGACCATACAGTATCAGGTCACAACCCTTATGACCACCAACGGCCAGGCACCTTTTATCACGGTATATATGTACCTTGACGAGGTTCCTGAGGGGACAGTCCGGGATGACCTCGCCATGATAATAGAGGAGATGCTGAAACAGCGCATCAAAGGCGTTAAGAATGAGAAAGGGGTTTACATAACTCCTGCATTCCCCAAGCTCATCTATGTACTGGATGAGGATAATGTCAGCGAGGGCAGCAGATATTGGAATCTTACGGAGCTTGCAGCCCGCTGTACCGCAAAGCGCATGGTTCCTGACTATATTTCCGCGAAGAAAATGAGGGAATATAAGAACGGTGACGTATATCCCTGCATGGGATGCCGCAGCTTCCTGACACCGGACAGGTTTTCTCCCGAGGGACAGAAGCATAAGTATTACGGCAGGTTCAACCAGGGCGTGGTTACCATCAATTTAGTTGATGTGGCCTGCAGTTCCGGCAGGGACATGGATAAATTCTGGGAAATCCTGGATGAAAGGCTGGAGCTCTGCCATAAGGCGCTTAGATGCAGGCATGAGAGGCTTCTCGGCACTACCTCGGATGTGGCCCCCATACTCTGGCAGTACGGCGCCATAGCGAGACTTGCCAAGGGAGAGAAGATCGACAGGCTTCTTTACGGCGGATATTCCACCATTTCCCTAGGTTATGCAGGTCTCTATGAGATGTGCAAATATATGACGGGGCTTTCCCATACGGATCCCCAGGCAAAGCCCTTCGCCCTTAAGGTGATGCAGAGGCTTAATGACAAGTGTGCTGAGTGGAAGAAGGCGGAGAATATCGATTATTCCGTATACGGTACTCCTCTTGAATCCACTACATATAAATTTGCTTCCTGCCTTCAGAAGAGGTTCGGCCGTATAAAGGAAGTGACGGATCACAGCTATATAACCAACAGCTATCATGTGAATGTAAGGGAACAGATAGATGCTTTCACAAAGCTCAGGTTTGAATCGGACTTCCAGAAGCTTTCTCCGGGAGGAGCCATAAGCTATGTGGAAGTGCCTGATATGTCCGGCAATATTGATGCGGTATTAAGCGTCATGAAGTTTATCTATGAAAATATCATGTATGCGGAGCTCAATACCAAGAGCGATTACTGCCAGGTCTGCGGCTATGACGGAGAGATAAATGTGGTAACGGACAGCCACGGGAAGCTTATCTGGGAGTGTCCCGAGTGCGGTAACCGGGATGAGACAAAGATGAATGTGGCAAGACGTACCTGCGGGTACATCGGAACCAACTTCTGGAATCAGGGAAGGACCCAGGAGATAAAGGAGAGAGTGCTCCACCTGTAATGGATTCTGCATGGGGAGCAGCTGAAGTTTTAGGGATTGTTTAATGGAGAACGATTTCTTAAAGGGGAATAACAATATAAGGTCCTGGTTCGTGGGGAGAATGGAAGATGCTTTCATAGCAGCGGATGATTCCCATGTCTTTTTGGATGCCAACGAACATGCCAAGATGCTCTTTCCCAAATTGAACGGCCTTGAACCTTCAGATATCCTTCCGGAGGATATGTGGCCTCTTTTCAGTGACGAAGAAAACCGGATAAGACTTAAGAACAGATATTATGAGAAAAGACTGATAAAGGCAGGTGATATGCGGAGTGTCACCTGTCTTATACTGACTGACAGGACCGAGCAGGAGAGCGTGATCAGGGAACTGGAGAAGATCAGGGAAGATAAGGAGGTCATAGGCATGACCAAGTCCTTATTCCTGTCCAATGTCTCCCATGAGATCCGCACTCCAATGAATGCCATTGTGGGAATGTCGGATCTGCTCCTTCGGGAAAACGTTTCACCGAAGGCTAAAAGCTATATTGATAACATCAAGGTTTCGGTAGATAATCTCCTTTATAAGGTAAATGAATTATTCGATATTTCCAGGATCGAGGACGGAAGCCTGAAGATCGTGGAAGAGGCTTATGAGCCCATGTCGCTTTTTAACGACCTCTCCATGATATTCATCCATAATATCGGAGATAAGCCGGTGGAACTCCTTTATTCCATCGATCGCAATATGCCTTCCCGGCTTTACGGGGATGTGAAAAGGATAAAGCAGATCATAATAAATATCGTAAATAACGCCATCCAATACACGGATTCCGGCTTTATCCGTCTGTCCGTTGACATTGAGGAAAGATATGACGACGACTGTATCCTTTCGTTCTCAATAAGCGACAGTGGTCAGGGCATAAGGGATGAGGACAAGGGGGCACTGTTCTATCCCTTCAGGAGACATGACAGGGAAAGCGAGGATGAGAGGGACGGTCCCGGTCTCGGATTATCCGTCTGCAGGCAGCTTGTGAAGCAAATGGGCGGAGAGATAGGAGTTGAGAGTACCTTCGGTACGGGCAGCTGTTTCTTTTTCAAGCTTTCCCAGGGTATAGTAGATGACAGAGATGCAGCCGCTATTAAGGAAAAGGACAGGAAGATTAAGGTCTGGAGCCTTATAGAAAACGAGCTGCTGAAAGAAAGCCTCTATGATCTCTGCGGACAGTATTCCGTAGATGTTGAAGATTATAACAGGGATATGGCTGAGTACGCTGAAAAGGATGATGGGAATATTTTCCTTTTCACGGACAACAGCGCTATGCTTGAATCATATGAGGAGAAAGGCCTTGAAGCTGCCGGAGTTAAGATCTGTGTTTTAAGGAATCCGGTTTCGGGGGACCCGGTGGATGAAAAGGGGCGGATACTTGTTAATAAGCCGCTTTACAGCCTGAATTTCTGCCAGGTATTGAATTACGGCGCCTCAGTTGAAAAGGGCGGGGAAGGAGAGCGGGATTTCACCGCTCCGGATGCCAGGATACTCATAGTGGATGACAATGAGATGAATATCCAGGTGGCCCGGGAGCTGCTTTCACCCCTTAAAATGCATATAGACTCTGCCGAAAACGGAAAGGCCGGCGTGGAATGTGTCCTGGGTAATAATTATGACCTTATCTTCATGGACCACATGATGCCTGTAATGGACGGAGTGCAGGCCTTAGAGCGGATACGTGAGATAAATGACGGGACATATGCGGATATACCGGTGGTTGCCCTCTCTGCCAACGCAACGGAGGAGGCAGAGGAGCTGTTCCGGGAAAAGGGATTCTCGGACTTCGTTGAAAAGCCCATCCGGGTCAGGGAGCTTATAAAATGTGTGAGAAAGTGGCTTCCTGATGAAAAGATAGTTGAGAATAAAGCAGGAGAGGACTTTGGTTCCGGAAATAGGGAAAGTGAAGCGGAGACCGGATCTGAAGCAGCAATTTTAAGAGACGGTATCCCGGAAACCATAGAAGGGATAAATGTGGAGGACGGCATCAACTACTGCGGTTCTCCTGCACTGTTCCTTAAGTGCCTGGTGATCTTCTATAAGATCATCGATAAGAAGACCAAGGTGATCAGCAAATGCTTAGAGGACGATCTGGTAAGGGACCTTACCATAGAAGTCCACGCCTTAAAGAATTCAGCCCGGATGATAGGCGCCGGGAAGCTCTCCGAGGATTTTAAGGAACTGGAGAGGATGGGGAATGAAGAGGACCTGGCAGGGCTTAAGGAAAAAACCCCGGAGGTATTAGAGCTTTACCAGAGTTATAAAGCGGTTTTGAAGCCCTTCAGCGAGAAGGACAATAAAAACGCCAGCATTCCCGAAAAGGACAAGTTCATAAGCGAACTGGAGCTTATAAAGAAGGCAATAGATGAATTTGATATGGACGGAGCGGACGAGGCCATGAGCAAGATAAGGAATTATCCGCTGCCGGGGGATTTAAATGAGGGGATCATGGAGCTGGACGCCTTAGTGTCGGATTTTGCCATGGAAGATGTGGTGGCGCTGGTGGATGACCTTATTATGCGGGCAAAGGCCATTGAAGACTGGAGTCTGTAGGATAAAGGAGTTGAACTTATGTCTGATAAAAATGCATTGATCATAAGAAATATCGAGGGTTTTCTCACAGGATCCTTAGAGAGGAGCCTTTCTGAGAAAAAGATAAAGGTCAAAAAGATAGGACCGGATGTGAATGAAATAAGGCGCTACGGTGAAAATGCGGACGCCATCATCCTCTATGTGGGCCACGGTATTCATGAAAAGACGGAGGCCATGGTCTACTTAAAGGACCTGGGGATAGAGCAGGGAATGCCCATCTTCCTTATCGACGGGGATGAGGGACTTGCCGAGATAAAGCAGCTTATACCCGAAGCCGCCATTACACAGACCTTTACCCATCCCGTGGACATCAAGGAAGCCACGGTCATGATCAATAACTGCATACTTCAGAATGATAACACCAACAGGAGAAAGATACTGGTGGTGGACGATTCCGGGCCCATGCTCAGGAACTTAAGGGAGTGGCTTGGAGGAAAGTATAAGGTGATCCCTGCCAATTCCGGCGCAATGGCAATGAAATACATAAGCCGGGAGCTTCCGGATCTTATTCTTTTAGATTATGAGATGCCTGTGGTAACCGGTAAGCAGGTACTTGAAATGATAAGGACAGAGGTGGATTTCCAGTCCATCCCCGTGATCTTCCTTACCAGTAAGAATGATAAGGAAAGCGTGGCGTCAGTCATGGCTCTCCGGCCACAGGGCTATCTCTTAAAGACCCTGCCGCCGGAAGAGATAATTAGCAGTATAGATGATTTCTTTGTGAAACTTGAGAATGAGGAAAAGCAGAAGAAGCTCTATTGAGCTTTAGACTTCGCTGCTTTCAAATTTGTATCCTATGCCCCAGACGGTGGAGATCCTCCATGATTCATGGTCTTTAAGCTTTTCACGGAGACGCTTAATATGCACATCCACTGTTCTGGTATCTCCGATATATTCATATCCCCAGATGTGATCTAAGAGCTGCTCTCTTGTAAATACCTGGTTCGGTGACGAAGCAAGGAAATAGAGGAGTTCCAGCTCTTTCGGGGGCATATCCAGTGTTTTCCCGCAGTACAGAACTGAATAGTTGGTAAGGTTGATGACAAGGTCCGTATACTCCACCTTTTTTATATCCGACCCCGGTTTCTCCTGGGGATTGGCTGCGGACTGGGAAGTCCTGCGGAGCACGGCCTTTGCCCTGGCGATAAGCTCCTTTGAGTCGAAGGGCTTTTCCATATAGTCGTCGGCGCCAAGCTCCAGGCCCAGTACCTTATCGAAAACTTCACCCTTTGCGGAGATCATTATTATGGGAACCTGAGATCTGGTGCGTATCTCCCTGCATACCTGGTATCCGTCTATGCCGGGGAGCATAAGGTCTAAAAGGATAAGATCCGGTGCATATGACGAGAATTCCCTTAAGGCATTTTCCCCGTCATTAACGATCCTGGTATCAAAGCATTCCTTTGTAAAATAAAGGGAAATAAGCTCTGCGATATTATTGTCATCGTCTACGATAAGTACCTTCTGTTTGTCAACCATAATCTTTTTACTCCTTAAAATATACTACAGTAACGCCGGAATCTCCTTCGCCGAATTCCCCGAGGCGGAAGCTTTTCACGTATTTAAGCTTCTTTAAGTAGGAGTGGACCATATCCCTGAGGATGCCGGAACCTTTGCCGTGCACAATACGCACCTGGGAAAGGTGGGAAACATAGGCATCGTCCAGATAGGATGAGAGTTCTTCCCTTGCGTCATCGCTGTTCCTGCCGATGAGATTCAGCTCCGTGCGCATATTTTTGGCGTGGGAGATACTGTCTTCACCCCGCCGGATGATCCCGTGTCCGTAACCTTCACGGCCCTTGTTTTCCGCATTCAGGTCTGAAATGTTCACATCGTACTTTATGATACCACATCTAACGGAAAGATTCCCGTTCTTATCGGGAAGAGTCTGGACAATTCCCTTTAGGTTCAGGGAAATAATGCGGACATCCATTCCGACCTTGATCTGTTTAGGGCTAAGGTTCCCCTTTGGACGGTCTTTTTCCGGAACGGAGCTCATAGAGGGCAGGGGAGCTTCAGAGGTAACGGTGTTATTTAAGGACTCCCTTATCATGGCCCTGTCTCTTTCGGCGGCCTTCAGTGTATCGACATCCGCGTATTTCTGCATATTCCGTATGGCGAGATCGGCCTTTTCCTTTGCATCCTTCAGGATGGACCTGGCCTCTTCCTTAGCGGTAGCAAGGATCTTTTCCCTGGATTCTGAAAGTTTCTGTCTGCCGGAATCAAGTTCCTGCTGGAGCTTATCGATCTCAGCCTTGGTCTCGCTTATCTCTCGCTGCTTCTTTTCCAAAGTCAGACGGTTTTCTTCCAGGTCGGAGAGGACCTTATTGAACCTTTCGTCCTCTTCACTCATCCTCTTTTTCGCATCTTCGATTATATTATCCGGAAGGTTTAAGCGCTTTGAAATGGCAAAGGCATTACTTCTTCCCGGTACTCCAGTAAGGATCTTATAGGTGGGGCGGAGGGATTCCACGTCAAATTCCAGGCAGGCGTTCTCTACCCAGGAGGTTGAAAGGGCATATTCCTTTAATTCCGGATAATGGGTGGTGGCCATGGTGCGGATGCTCTTCTTATGAAGGTGATCCAGTATGGACATGGCCAAAGCCGCTCCCTCAGCGGGATCTGTACCTGCACAGAGCTCATCAAAGAGGCAGAGGCAGGTGATATTGGCGTTTTTAAGTATGGTCACGATATTCGTCATATGGGAGGAGAAGGTGGAAAGGGACTGCTCTATGGACTGCTCATCCCCGATGTCCGCATATATTTCTTTGAAGAAAGAGAGCTCGCTCCTGTCTCCGGCGGGGATATGGAGCCCGGAAAGCCCCATGAGTTCCAATAATCCCACAGTCTTTAAGGAAACGGTCTTTCCTCCGGTATTGGGTCCCGTTACCACAAGCAGGTCGTAGTCCTGCCCTAATTCTATATCTATTGGCACTACTGTCTTTTTATCGATGAGAGGATGACGGGCAGAGCGCAGCTTTATTATCTCTCCCGTATTGAAAACAGGACGCATGGCATCCATATCCAGGGCCATATCCGCTCTGGCAAAGATGAAATCCAGCTCGGTCATGATGGCATAATCTGCATTTATAACCTCGGAATTTTCCCCGGCCATGACGGAGAGCCCCTTTAAGATGGCCTGTATCTCGTCTCTTTCTTTAAGCTCCAGTTCCCTTACCGTATTATTCATGTCCACTACGGACTGGGGTTCTATGAAAAGGGTGGAACCGGTTCCGGACTGGTCATGGACAATGCCGGGAACCTGGGATTTATACTCACTTCTTACAGGGATACAGTATCTCTTGTCCCTGGTGACTATCACCCTGTCCATGAGATACTCGGACAGACGCCCGCTTATCATGGAAGTGAGGGTGGAGTGGATCCTTGACTGGGTGTCCCTTATCTTCCTGCGGATGGATTTTAATTCGGAGCTGGCGTCATCTGCAATGGTGTCAGAATCCAGGATACAGCGCCGTATCTCTTTAAGGAGATGGGAGACCTCTTCTAAGCAGAAAAAGCGGTCGTCAAGGGAATCTGCCGTATGTTCCTCGTCGGCAGAGGGCACACCGTATCTCCTGACCTCTCTCACGGCCTCTAAGAAAGAAGCAAGATCTAAGAGATCGGCGGCGGTCATTGTGCCGTCGGCCTCCGCATGGCGGACAGAGAGACTTATATCACGTACCCCGGAAAAGGACACGCTGCCCTTTTTTATAAGGCGGTTCAGGGCATCGGCGGTCTCGGTCTGCGCGAACTCGACTTCCTTAGGGGTCCCTAAAGGAAGGAGATTTGAACAGAGCTCCTTTCCTCTTTCGGAAGAGGCGTAGGTTGAGAGCTTATCCCTTATCTTATCAAATTCAAGTGTGTGTAAAGCCCGTTCATTCATACAAGATATTGTACCACATAAGTGGTTTCACGGTAAGGCTTATATTAAGTGGACACAAACGGGGCTAGATGGTAAAATGTCCAAAGGGTGTCTGACCGGGCGCGGATAAATGTCTTACTTTTACGGCGGCATGATTGAACAGGATGAAAGCGCCCAGGTCATCATATATTCGGGTTTTATATGGACGGAAATAATTCTTCTGAGTATCAGTTTATTAAAGAGACCATAAAGGAAAGACCTGTCAATAAGAAGAAGATCCTTATGCGGATCATCATGGTGGTGATCTGCGCTCTTATTTTCGGTGCTGTTTCTGCGGCTGTTTTTCTCATGACAGTCAGTCATTACATGCCTCAGGATACAGGCAGCACGGAGACTCATGTGAATATCCCAAGAGATGAAGATGTTGAACCGGTGAGTGTGGACGAAGCCGAAAGCGAAGAGAGTACGGAAAACGGCTCAACGGAGGAAGCTGAGCAGGTGACGGAAGCCTCCACGGAAGCTGTGGCTGTATCCGATAACGACAGCGGAAAAGATCCTTCAGCGGATAACGGCGAGGGAGAAGACGGGGAAGACCGGGAAAAGGTGACCGTCTCATATATAACAGAGCATGTGTCACTTTCTGTAGAGGATTATAAGAGTCTTTACAGGACATTGAGAAATGTGGCGGCGGAAGCCGGAAAATCAATTGTAACCGTCAATGCCGTTACCAGTGACACGGACTGGTTCGAAAATCCCTATGAAAATACCCACAGCCTGTCGGGGCTCGTAGTGGCAAATAACGGAAAAGACCTGCTTATCCTGTCTGAAGTGCCGGAGGTCGGAGAAGACACGGAATATAACGTGACCTTCCCGGATAATGTGACTCTTCCCGGAGCGGTGAAGTCCGTGGACGGAGATACGGGACTTGCCATCATATCGGTCCTTTTGGAATCCATTCCGGACAGGACCAAGGCTGCGATAAAGGAAGCGGAGCTGGGCAATTCCAGAGGAACAAATGTGGTGGGCATTCCGGTAATGGCCCTGGGAAGTCCCTTGGGTGTACAGGGGAGCCAGTGCTTTGGCAGGAGTACTTCCAATCAGAGGGAGATATCCATGCCGGACAGGAACGTGCATGTCCTAAGCACCGATATATACGGCAGTGAAAATGCCACCGGTGTGATCATAGACTATGACGGAAGAGTACTTGGCATCATCGCCCAGTCCACAGCTATGGAGGAAACTCCGAACCTGCTTTCCGCCTATGCCATTTCGGATTTAAAGGATCTTATCGAGAAGCTTTCAAACGGCTCTTCCGAGACCTATCTCGGCATCTTTGGTACAGACGTTACGGATGCGATAAATGAGAAGGAAGGAGTGCCCTTCGGATTCTATGTTACGAAGATAGAGCTGGATTCGCCTGCAATGGCAGCGGGGATACAGAGTGGGGACGTTATAACCAGGCTCGGTACCGCAGATATTGAGAATGCCCGGGATTATATGGAGCAGATGCTTAAATATCAGCCGGGGGATGAAGCGGTCATAACCGTTGAAAGGTATTCTCAGGGGGAATATCAGGAAATGACTTTTGAAGTGAATTTTGATGATGCTGCGGACCATGCCGGTTGAACGCAGTCGGAGGATAGGAACAGGAAATGAGATATATTTCGGATCTGAATGAGGGCGACAACATTTCGGATGTTTACCTCTGTAAATATAAGGTTCAGGCTGAGACCAGAAACGGCAAGCCTTATTTTAATGTAATTCTGCAGGATAAGACGGGCACGCTGGATGCCAAGGTCTGGGAGCCCAATTCCGACGGTATCGCGGATTTTGACTCCATGGACTACATATATGTTTTCGGGGATGTGAGCAGATATCAGGGAGCCCTTCAGGCGTCTCTCAGGCGTATAAAGGTGGCCCGTGACGGCGAGTATATCCCTTCGGATTATCTGCCGGTAAGTCCCTTTAATAACGATAATATGTACACGGATCTGAAGGCGGTGATCGAGACCGTGAAGAATCCGAATTTAAATAAGCTCTTAAAGAGTTTCTTTATCGAGGATGAGGAGTTCATAAAGGCTTTCAGGATGAGGTCTGCGGCAAAGACCATCCACCACAGCTTCGTCGGAGGGCTTATGCAGCATACCTTAGCTGTCACAAGGCTCTGCAAGTACTATACTAAGGCCTATCCGGCGTTGAACCACGATCTTCTTATCAGCGCCTCCCTTCTCCATGACATTGGAAAAGTAAGGGAGATATCCGGTTTCCCTCAGAATGACTATACGGATGACGGACAGCTTCTCGGCCATATCGTTATGGGCTCTGAGATGATAGCCGAAAAAGCCCGGGCGATCCCGGAATTTCCGCCAAAGCTTTTAAGTGAGCTACAGCACTGCATCCTGGCCCATCACGGAGAGTACGAATTCGGCTCGCCGAAAAAGCCTGCGTTGATGGAAGCCTTAGCCCTCAATATGGCTGACAACACGGATGCCAAAATGGAAACCATGAGCGAGATCATGTCGGAACTGACCGTAGAGAAAAAGGGCCAGTGGCTTGGCTACAATAAGCTGTTTGAATCTAATATCCGCAAGGCTGGGGATTGGTAAAACGCCATGGTATATAAGAAAAATGACATCATAGAGGTCGTTATAGACGGCCTTGGAAACGAAGGGGAAGGCGTCGGGCACGTGGACGGCTTTCCTTTCTTTATTAAGGATACTGCAGTGGGAGACCGGGTAAAGGCCCTGGTAATGAAAGTTAAGAAAAATCTTGGCTATGCGAAGCTACTGTCCGTTGAGGAACCGTCGCCATGCCGCACAGAGCCTGTGTGCCGGGTGTCTTCGAGCTGCGGCGGCTGCACCCTTCAGCATATCTCATATGAAGCGGAGCTGAAATACAAGGAGGATAAGGTTTTTAACTGCCTTCTCCGCATAGCGGGCATCAGCGAAGATCTGTTAAAAGAAGTGAAAGAGCCCATAGCCGGGATGGAGGATCCCTATAGATACAGGAACAAAGCCCAGTATCCCATAGGAAGGGATAAGGCAGGGAAGGCCGTTGCAGGTTTTTATTCCGGCAGGACCCACCATATAGTTCCTGAGGACGATTGCGCTCTTTCTCCTGTGGAATTCAGCGGGATAGTAAAAGCTTTTCTTGCATTTTTAGATGAATACCGGGTGCCTGTATATGACGAAGGAACCGGAGAAGGACTGATCCGCCATCTCCTCATCAGAAAAGGCTTTAATACCGGGGAGATCATGGTATGCATAGTTTCCGCAGGGAAAAGCATACCCCACAGGGAGATCCTTACAGAGAGGTTAGCAGGGATCTCCGGTGTCGTATCGGTCTGCTTGAATGTAAATCCCGATAAAACCAACGTGATATTGGGAGAAAAGGTGATACTTCTCTCCGGAAAGCCATATATTGAGGATGTTCTCTGCGGTATCCGTTTCAGAATCTCCGCCCTGTCTTTTTATCAGGTGAATCCTGTAATGACGGAAAAACTCTACCTTAAAGCAATGGAATATGCCTCAATTGAAACCGACCCGGAGATCTCAGAGATCTGGGATCTCTGCTGCGGTATCGGGACCATAAGCCTTACCGCCGCTTCCCTCTGCCCCTACGGCAGGGTTCACGGCGTTGAGATAGTTCCCCAGGCGGTCAGAGATGCAGAGATGAATGCAGAGCTTAACAATATCAAAAATGCGGATTTCGCTGCAGCGGATGCAGGGGAATATATGAGCGGATATCTGCGATCAAACCCCGGAGCCAATCCGGATATCGTATTCCTCGATCCTCCAAGAAAGGGCCTTTCTTCCGGACTGATCGACACTGTTGTCTCCATGTCACCAAAGAAGATCGTGTACATATCCTGTGATCCGGCAACTCTTGCCCGCGACCTGAAGCTCTTCACCGAAGCCGGCTACAGCCTGAAGAAATACCGCCCCTTCGATCAGTTTCCCCGCACTGCGCATGTGGAAAGTTGCGTGCTTTTGGAGCGTGTGAGCAACCGAAAACCGGATTCCTATGTGAAACTGAACGTGAAGATGGATGATTATTATCGTATTAAAGATGAAGAGAAAAGCCAGGATGGCTCGAACTAATCATTTTTTGTCAGCTTGCGGTAATAGTTGAGCAGGCGCTGCAAAGTTTCGTCATCCACGCTTTGCATATTCTTTATAAGTTCAAATAATACAGGATCGCTATTTTTATAAACGCTTACTACATCAGGGGAAATATCATCGGTTTTTCCTGATAAATAGGCAACCGATGTTTCCAACTTTTCAGCTATTGATATTATGACCTGTGGAGAAGGACTGCGGTCACCTGCTTCATACCTGACGTATGATGCAGCCGTTAATCCGATTTTGCGTGCTGCTTCCGCTTTGGAGAGATTAAGATTTTCTCTTGCAGATTTCAGCCGTTCAGGTATAAGAGTCTTGTTTATATGGTCCATAATAAAACCTCCTTGACAATTACCAATGGTAACTATATAATATTACCATTGGTAATATTATATAGATCAAAACTATGGCTGTCAAGGAAGGAGACAGATGATGAAATTGGAAGTAAAAATGACGGAAGAACAGTTAAACTTGTTGATTCTGTCTACGGAAATATATGCTCGTTCCTTGATGAATCAACCAGATCTGGTTGCTGACATTTTAGCTGAAGACAGGTTTTTCTATGATAAAAATGATCCTGAGAATGACTATAGATTTCATAAATGGATCAAAGATAGAGATGAAATGACGGAGAAACTGAGAGTGGCGCTGAACGTAATGTTTCATGATTCCTATAAAAGTGACACTTGTCATAATCTTATTGATATTTGGCATGTTCTCAGGCATCTTCAGTATAGTGTTTCAGACAATCTTTATAAGAGTCTTTACGATGTAAGGGCCTCTGAACCATATCAGGGTGGCACGGAACCCCTTATGCAGGTCAGATTAATAAAGCCTCAATACTGAAATAAGGTAAATTAGTGACATGAACAATGCAGATTATAAATGCCTCGAATTCGAGGCATTTATGTAGAGGCTGTTGGAAGACAGAGATTTATGTGCTACAAATGGAGAAAGCGGGAATGGCGGAATTTGATGAACTGTTTTGTAAATCTAAGGTTTTAATAGAAAATGCGAGAACTACTATGGGGGTTATGGTGAATATGGTTACAGTATTCACATGCTACTGTCTCGGAAAATATATGATAGAGGAAGAACAACATGGGGAAGAAAGAGCTGAATATGGCGCTAAGGTGCTGGACTCTTTATCGGATTTTTTAACAAAAGAATATGGACGCGGATACTCCAGAAGTAATCTGGCCGGCATGAGAAAGTTTTATTTGACTTATCGTAACCGCGACTCTGAAATTGTCCAGTCGGGAATTGGACAATTAGGATTAATGCAGAAAAACGGAATTGTCCAATCGACAATTGGACAATTAGCATTGGGCTGTCAGGATTTTCCTTTTAAGCTGAGCTGGACTCACTATCAGTTACTTATGACCATTGACAATGAAGAGGAAAGAAATTTCTATGAGTTGGAAGCCATAAAGGGGGTATGGAATGTAAAAACATTAAAGAGGCAGTATCATTCGAGCCTATTTGAAAGATTAGCCCTGAGCCGGGATAAGACCAATGTAATGGCACTTGCAACCAAAGGAGCTATTCCGTATAGACCTGAAGACATTCTTAAAACGCCATTTGTTCTTGAGTTTGCAGGTATTGATGATAAGAGTAGTTATCATGAAAGTGATCTTGAGTTTGGCGTACTAAACAAGTTGCAGGAATTTCTACTTTTATACGAACCCTATGTTTATACGAACTTTTCAGGAGGGCAACCGCTTTTTTACAGTATTCCAGCCTGAAAAAGTTCGTATAAAAATATCGTGATAAAGTGTATCATCTTGTTTGTAAATAACCAATCTTATTAAGAAAGGAGAACAAGATGATACACTACGACACAAATGTTACTATTGTTCTTAACACCTTGTCAATGTATGGCTACGATGCTGATTGTATTGCTATGCACAAGGATTGTTTTGAACGGTTAGGAGAACACCTTATCAGAAAGGGGACGAACAATTTTTCCTCCGAGGAGGCTCAACATTGGTTTGATATGCAGAAATCATATCAAAGACTGCCTAATAATAAAAGACAGGCAGTTAGTCGGCTTTGTGATGTCTATGATATAGGACATGTTTCCGGAAGTCATATAAACATTTTTACCG
>JAEEGL015464056.1_pt1 | contig 18175 bp, 10 predicted proteins | sample 9134231 | NCBI WGS metagenome assembly JAEEGL01 (sample SAMN16246548, study PRJNA631951) | gut metagenome | biome: gut microbiome; feature: rumen; material: fiber-attached | host: Bos | place: Iran: Karaj | collected 2018-10 | reverse complement strand
TGAGGGAAAGAATGACTTATTCCTTCCGATTCATACTGACATGTATGAGGATACAATATATAAATCTAAATTGGAATTGCTGATAGACAATAAAGAAGTTAGGTGTATAGTATATTTAGAAAGAAAGAATGTATTAAGTATAGTCCCGGCAGTATCATTTTTATGTGAATACGAGAATAATAATATCGCAAGAAAAAAAATAATAAGGAAAGGTGACTTTCATAGGAAAATGTATTCTGGCGATGAATTGGTTTTTTTTATTGAAGTTGAAAGAAAACAGTTGGCTGAAGAGGGGATTGACGAGAATATTGACATTGACGAAATCTCTAAATACTTGGAACTTAAGTATAAACCTTGTCTGATTGATACGGTTTTTGATGATCGCCCAATTTCAAGAATAAGATTAATAAAGAATGAGTCCACTTTAAAAGGTCGGGCGGAATAAAATTGTTATACATTGCATAAAAAACTCTGGTTTACCGGTTTCTGGAATATCTTTTGTATCTTTAAATCATCGATCAGATAGAAAGACGCTGTTACCTAAAACGTTCCGTTTCGCCGACGGCGGCTACATCTTCAACACCTACAGCGCCTCAGGCGAGAAACTCATGACACAGTATGCCATGTATCATGGGGACGGAGAATTTTGTATCATGGGGACGTTTTGATACTTTTTGTGTCACAATTACTTAAATCTGCACAAACACCAGCGTCGTGCAGATTAATCTTTCTTAGCCATTTATCAATAGTCAATAATCGCCTTACGTCATGGGAACGGAGATTCCCTTGTATCACAAAATAAATGAAGAATAATGATACAAATTCTCCGTCCCCATGTATCTCAAAAAAAATTACCCAGTGGGGTGAAAAATCGTGATTTTTATCTAAATTTGCAGTGAACCCGATTACCATTATTCCCTAAAACAAACTACAATCACATAAAACTATGAAAAGATGTAAGATTTGCGAGAGGGCAATGCCCAATGAAGCAAACTTTTGTCCCCACTGTGGCGCAGCAGTAAGTGAGGACCACTCAGAAGAGCAAATAGACGACTACGAAGAGCCTATTGCCCCGGCGAGTGCTGTAGATGATGAGGTGAGCGTAGGTCGAATAAAGTTGTGTCCAGACGGCAAGTACCGCTGGATATACGAATTGAACATGTACAAGAACCCCACCCTCATCATTCTTGTTCTTAAGATATTCACCTATATCATCCTTGGCATTTGGGTTTTCATGGTTTTGCTGAATCTGTTTGAAGGAAACAATTGGGACTCCTTTGTTGGGGTCACCAAACTCTCACTTATTGTTCTTTGCATCATCATCGTTCTCAGCATCATCTCCTATCTGTTATTGGCCGCCATATATGGCGGGAAATACATCGTTTTCTTTGAGATGGACGAGAAAGGTGTGCTTCACCAGCAGATGAAGAGCCAGGTGAAGAAGTCGAACGCCCTGGCTTTGCTTACTGTCTTGGCCGGAATTGCCTCCAAGAACATCACTACAGCAGGAGTTGGTATGAACAGTGCCTCGAACAACTCTATGTACTCCTCCTTCGAATCCGTAAGAAGTGTGAAAGCATATAAGAACCGCAATCTGATAAAGGTGAACGAGCTACTCTTCAAGAACCAAGTGTATGTGGAGAAAGAAGACTTCGACTTCGTTTATAACTACATCACCAAGCGATGTCCACGGCTCCATATGAAAGAATAAGCCATCACTCTCTTTGTATTGTGTGGCCACTCTGTAAAGCGGTAATTAAGGGGGACAGATATGATCTGACTTCGAGAAGTTGGAAAAGAAAAAGACATATATGAAAAAGATATTACTGATAATGGCTTGCCTTGTCTGTTTGCAAGCCGATGCTGTGGTTTCCGGACTGGACAAAAAACAATTTGCCAAGTACTGGCGTGTGGAATCAGAATCACCCGACTACAAAGTGTCATTTATCGGTGACACATGTGAAATTCTTTCGCCGAAGGGTCTGACCCTATGGCGAAAAGAGAAGATGAGGGCCGGCATGACAGTTGAATATGATGCCTGCATACTCAACGAAAAGACAGACGACCGACTTAGCGACCTTAACTGCTTCTGGCTGGCCAGCGATCCCAAGGAAAAAGACATTTGGTCAAGAGCCGAGTGGCGCAGCGGCATCTTCACACGTTGCTACACACTACAGATGTACTATCTCGGTTATGGCGGCAATCATAACACCACGACCCGTTTCCGCCGCTACGAAGGCGATGAGGCAGGAGTAGAGAACGCCGACAAGCGGCCTGCCATTCTGAAAGAATACACCGATGCTCCACACCTCTTGAAGCCGAACCACTGGTATCATGTGAAGATAGAGAGCAGCCAAACGGGCCATACCCGTTTCTACATCGACGGAGAGTGCATTGTGGACTATCTTGACCCCCAGCCTTTGAAAGAAGGATGGTTCGGCTTCCGCACCACCCTTTCCAGGGCACGCATCACCCGTTTCAATGCCTACGACACACCATCACACTCATTTAGCACGTCAGGCATTCCGCTTCACTGGGTGGGAACAAAGCCCGAGGGCGACATTCCTGTCAATTTCGGCATTCCGTTCACACAAGGCGAGTTGAAAGACATTTCCCTTCTGAAAGTTTTCGACGACATAGCCGCCGACACCTGGGTGAATGCCCGATGGCCTGACGGCAGTGTGAAATGGGCAGGTGTGGCCGCCGTGATACCATCAAAAACCGATCATACCGGCACTGGCAAGAACGTCAGCACGCTTACAGTAAACACAAGACCGAACCAACATATCGTCAACACAGGCCCTCTTACCGCCTACATATCCAGAAGTGGCACCCAACTTTTCGACAGTCTCTGCCTTAACGGCAGGAAGGTGGGAGGCGCTGCCACATTGGTGGCATCGGCATCCGATGGCAATTATCAGTCGAAAATAAAAGATGTCGGCATAGAGCGCCGCGGTAAGGTTCAAACGGTAATAAAAGTTGAGGGTGTGCACCAAAGTGAAAACGGGCGCGAGTGGTTGCCCTTTACGGTGCGGCTTTACTTCTTTGCCGGCAGCTGTCAGATACGTATAGCCCACTCTTTCCTGTATGACGGTGACGCCGAGCACGACGTGATAAAGAGTATGGGCATCCGCTTCAAGATACCGATGCGCGAGGAGCCCCACAACCGCCACGTCGCCTTCGCCACCTCCTCATCCGACTCCAAGGAATCCACCAAAGTGTGGACAGAGCCTGTACAGCCGCTTGACGGAAGGAAACCACTGACGCTGAACAGCGACTTCAGACGCAACCTACAGGCGGAGCAGATGCAAGGCCAACGCATTCCTGATTATGAGGATTTCGATGAACAGAACCGCCATCTGCTCAAGAACTGGGCAAAGTGGGATGGATACCGGTTGTCGCAACTGACCGACAACTCCTGGTCGATCCGCAAACGGGCCACGTCGGAAAGCCCATGGATAGGCACACTGACCGGAGAGCGTTCTCCCGGCTGCGCCTTTGTGGGCGATGTCAGCGGCGGATTGGCAGTAGGCATGAAAGACTTCTGGCAGTCGTATCCTTCGTCCATGGAAATATCCAATGCGCGCAGCAATGAGGCAGAATTGACAATGTGGCTATGGAGTCCTGAATCGGAGCCCATGGACCTGTGCCACTACGACACCATAGCCCATGACCTTATTGCCAGCTATGAAGATGTGCAGCCAGGCATGAGCAGTCCATACGGTATCGGACGGACCAGCATTCTGACGCTTGAGGCCTGCGATGCCTGGCACGGTGCATCAGATTTTGAGCTTATAGCGAACAGGATATGTTCCGAGGCCCGTCTTCTGCCCACACCAGAATATCTCCATGAGAAACGAGCCTTCGGCATCTGGTCACTGCCCAAAGACAGTACAGACCGTGTTGAGCAACGTATTGAGGCATTCATCAAAGCCTATCAAGGCTATATAGAACAATACAAATGGTATGGGTTCTGGAACTACGGAGACCTGATGCACACCTATGACGAGGAGCGTCAGGAATGGCGCTACGATGTGGGCGGTTTCGCCTGGGACAACACAGAGCTTGCCACCCCGATGTGGCTTTGGTACAACTTCCTCCGCACCGGCCGCATTGACATTTTCCGCATGGCCGAAGCCATGACCCGCCACTGCAGTGAGGTCGACACTTATCACATCGGTCCCTTCGCTCCGTTGGGCAGCCGCCATAATGTGACACACTGGGGTTGCGGAGCCAAGGAAGCCCGCATCAGCCAGGCCGCCTTCAACCGTTTCTATTATTATCTGACCACAGACGAGCGGACTGGTGACCTGATGCGCGAGCAGACCGATGCCGACACCCTGTTGTACCACCTGGACCCCATGCGGCTGGCTGAGCCACGTGAGCAATATCCATGCAATTCTCCTGCCCGTCTGCGTGTGGGCCCCGACTGGCTGGCATACGCCGGCAACTGGATGACAGAATGGGAGCGCTTCGGTGACAAGAAGTATCGCGACAAGATATTGGCAGGCATGCGCTCCATCGCCGCATTGCCCGACGGCATATTCACCGGCAACTTGGCCAAAGGATATGACCCTGCCACGGGCATCATCTCGTATGACGGCGACCCCAATGTACGTTCCACCAACCACCTTGTGACCATCATGGGAGGATTTGAAGTGATGAACGAACTGATGCCTTTGGTGGCCGAAGACGGTTTCGCACGCTGTTGGCTCGACTATGCCCGCCGCTACAAACAGATGGCCCTTATCCATCGTCGCAGCAGTTTCCCCGTCAGGCGTCTTGAAGCATACGCCGCCTGGCACGACCGCGACCCTGAACGCACCGCCGCAGTTTGGAAAGCCCTTTGGAGACATGGTGACAGCACCTCGAACACCAACGACGCCGCCCTTTGGAGTCTTGATGCCATCTATATGCAGGAAGTGCTGCAACGCTGACAAAAGCAATCATATTTTCAGACAACCACACTCTTCAAAGTGGAGAGCAACAAAAAACATTAAGGGGAGCCCCATACCTGCGGGACTCCCCTCTCTGGTCCTAAATGAATAGGCATATATGGAATTTATTTGGCTACCGATGTGTGCCGGGACGTCCATGGTTGTTGCCCTTAGCCATTGTGCGGTTGGGAGCAGCATGGCCGTGATTGCCGTGACCGTGGCCCTGATTCATGCCGTGACCGTGGTAGTTATGGTCGTGACCGTTGTGGTTGCCGTGGCCGATAGCGGGCCCATGTCCGTGGTTATTGTGATGGCTGGGAGCCACAGCGGGATGGTGGATATGGCGGCCTCCATAATAGCCAGCATGCAGGCGGTTGTGACCACCTCTATAAGACAAGAACACAGCGGGACGGGGCCTGTAGAACAGAGAGTGGTTGACGTAGCGGTTGTGCACATGGAACACCCAGGCACCAGCCCTCCATGAAATGGGACGGTAAAAGTAGTTGAGCCTCATGTAGCGGTCGTACTGCCAGGAGGCGAGCACATAGCGGAGGTCAGCATTTCGACGGTCCCACCAAGGTCCAGACACATCGTAGCGGCTGTTCACACTCATGAGGTAATCGAGATTGATTTCATATACTGCCTCATACTGAGCCTCTGTGAGGTTGAGCTCATAGGCCATCTTATCTGAAAGGAAGAGAGCCTCATTGCGTGCCTCGTTGTATGTCATTGCTCCGGCAGAGATGGCTATCGTCATCATCATTGCCATTATCATCATCTTCTTCATAGTCGTTTATGTTTTATGTGAATACTTGTTTCTTATCTCTGGTGCAAAGATAAGGCAACTATAGGAGGAAATAAAGGGAATAAGCCTAAAGTAGAGGGAGGAAAGTCCTATTGTTGGTAGGGATTTCCCTTTCTTGTCACTCAACATCTGTTGTTCTACCCACCATTACCATCGCCTTGATAAACTGCAGACCTAATTAAAAACTCACCTCATCTGACAGGTTATCAATGACATGCACAACAACTAAGAAAAAGGTACAACAACCCCTTGGGGCCACTCGTGGCAAAAAAAATAATGAAGGCATCGGCACTCTGCAGACGAACACATACCTTCACAAAGATACATTCAGGAAATCCTGATATAAAATGAGATGAAAGACTCAACGATTCCACACAAGCTGTTTATCAATACAGTATGGGGGCGTCCTTATCCAACAATGCAAGGAGTCTTTTCAAACATTTTTTGACTGGAATCGCCCGAATAGTCCTTCCGTCAAAAGATTCGATGAGGACTTCATCTGATTTGGCTTTTTCAATAATCATATTTCTCTCGGCACGTTTAAGTCCCATCTCCAAATCATTAGAAAAAATAAAAAAATCCTTAATCAACATTTTGCTTGATATTATTAAATAATGAATTGTCAAAAACCTTGGTCTCAAAATCACATCCCCCACAAGCCACATGCCTGCGTGGGACGACACTATTATCGTAGATATCCCAATAATCGACTTCGCTCATGAATAGTTTGAAGAGATTTTTAATACCAGCCAAATATCGTCTTGAGATGACCGGTTCCGGAATACCATGCCCTCCTTTCGACACTCTTTCTGCAACTCTCATCATGGCCAGACGAGGCGAGTTGAGCCAAAAGAAAAGCAGAATGACACTATACCCTTTGTTACGGGCCTTTCGCACGAGATTAACATAAGACCTTGTCGCCAAGGTTGTCTCTATAGAGAAAGTGACATTATTGTCCAAAAGTTGCTCAATTCTCTGTAGCATTCTCCTACCGGCTTCGATAGCCACGTTTTCAGGATGCTGCGGAGAGATTTGTCTGGCAATATCATCAGCATTGACATACTCACTGCACCGAAAGACTTCGGGCAGCAAAGTGACAGAAGCGGTAGTCTTACCGGCTCCATTGCACCCACTGATGATATACAACCTCTTTCTCATTTGGTTGCGAATATACAAAGTTTTTTGCTAACAGCAAGGAAATGACTTGAAAAATGTGACTTTTTAACAATAAACAAGTACCTTCCTTGCGACGGAAGGTACTTGAATCAAATAACTGGTGTGCTAATATTCAGTCCTCATCCATAGGGTATCTGACACCCCATTCACGGCGGAGGGAGTCCATGAGCCGCATGACGTAGAGCGTTTCCTCATGAGGCATCTGAGTGGGTTCGAGAAGCCCCTGTGCAATGGCCTCCTTGCACACCTGGAATTGATACTCATAGCCCGTTATCTGCTTGGGTACTGCTATCTCCCGTACAAAGACCCTGTCATGTCCATGTATTCGTACTTTCTGCGGATTGTTGATGTTGTCGATGATAAGATGGCCGTCGGTGCCTGCAATGACACCAATATTGTCGCCCACACAAGCAGCTGACGACTGGACGTTGGCCAATACACCGTTGCCCAAGGTGAAAGTGATGGCATTGGTGAGGTCCATGCCCGTATCCGACTTGACACATTGAGAGGAGATTTTCTCAATAGGCGCATCGCAGAACATACGAACGAAATTGATGGCATAGACTCCAAGGTCAAGAAGGGCACCACCACAAAGGTCAGGCCTCATGATGCGCGGTTTGTTGCCCATACTGTAGCCCAAAGTTGCGGTGATGAGCCTCGGAGTGCCAATGGTGCCGTCAGCAATAAGATCGCGCACTGTCTTGACCACCGGTTGATAACGAGTCCATATTGCCTCTGCGAGGAAGACCTTCTTCTCATGGGCCAGGTCCACAACATATTTGCTCTGCTTGTAGTTGGCCATGAAAGCCTTCTCCACCAAACACGGTTTTCCCTTGCTGAGAGCCTCACAGGTGACATCGAAGTGATGAGAGTGGGGCGTTGCCACATATACAAGGTCGACCTCCGGGTCTTCTATGAGTGCCGGGTAAGAGCCATAAGCGCATTTGATTCCCCACTGCTCAGCAAAACTCTTTGCCTTGTCGAGAGAACGGGAAGCGATGGCATAGCATTCGATGCCTTCCAGATCCTTCAATGTTATGGCCGCCTTCTCTGCGATCCATCCGGCGCCCACTATTCCTACTTTGAAATGTGCTGACATCATGATATTATTAGTATTCCTTACAAAAATAAGATAAAAATTGGAATGGAGATTCCTGACAGGTGACACACTCTATTCCAGACCTATCTGGCCATTCCATTTCAGGAACCAGTTGTCGGAATTATTGAGGTCGACTGGAATAATCGAGCGCATGACATCACGCTGCTGTTCCCCTTTTCGACCATAAACCTTATTGGCCAGGAAAGCAGGGTCGCCACGTCTCAGCGCCACCCGCATAAGATCGTAGAACCGGAACCCTTCGAAGGCAAATTCTAGTGCCCCCTCATCAACAATCATGTTCTCCACCTGCTCTATTTGATATTGAATCTGCTTGAGCGAGTCGGTAATGAGCGTGTCGACCGGCATCTGATAGTATTTATTGCAATAAGCCCAACCTGAGCCTCTTGTATGTATCCCTTGCATATTCTCACCATTCATTCTCATAGGTGTGCTGATGATATAGCGTTCGTTAGGGAAAGAGAACGTGCTCAGATAGAGAGAGTCGCTGCGGTAATATGGAATTACCTCGTCTTGAATAACCTGATTTGAGAGTCCACGTGCGAGAATCTGATAAGCGAAGCGTGGATATCCCGCCCTATTAAGCGCCTCGGCAAAATGCAGCCACACCATCTGCCGTCTCCAGATATGCACATTGCGTGAGTTGTATTTTCTGATAGACTGACTCGTCATGGTCTGAGAATTATACACCATCTGATCCTCATCCCAACAAGATGCCAGCCGGAGGTCACCCGTCCTATGGCGATCAAGGTTATTTGGCGCGTAAATAGTATCGCGTTCTTCCACATGACAATAGACCTGTGCCTCAGAAAGATTGACCAGTCCATTGGAAGGCACGAGTTGAGCCTGATGGAAGTCGCCGGTGGTGATATCGTAAGAGTTGAAGATATTTCTCAGCTGAGAGAAATTACCCTCTGAAGGTATGGAGTCGGCAGGAATCATTGTGATAAGCTCACTCTCGTCACGCGGGTCGAGTGAATACCGTTCAATCGAGAAATTATAATTATCCATAACGACACTCTCCCAAGAGGAAGACACCCACCATACTTTTCCTGTTCCAGTGGTATAGGGCACATTAGTGCCATTTCGTGTTGTTATATACCTATAGTACCACTGTGCAGCCTCACGGTAGTGGCCAGCCCACAAGTTGAGCTCACCAAGCATGAGGGAGGTAGGAAAATAGAATAAACGGGAGTCGGTGTTACGTATGGTGCCGTACATGGGAATATCACCGTATCTGAGCAGATACTCATCGCTGGTGAGTGGTGTGAGGTCTTGGATAAGCCATTCGCACACCTCCTGAATGTTTTTCCGCTCATACTGCTGATCGGCCTCCTTTTTGGTGAGAATAGGTTCGGTGAAGAAAGGAACAGATCCATAATTGAGCACCAATTGCAGGTAGGTCCAAGCCCTGAACCCTTTCACCACCGCATACTCACGCTTAAAGATTTGCTCATTGCGGCTGTTGACGAGAGCCGTGTCGACATTGGCCAGAAAGAAATTGCAGTTGTTGATGACCGCATAGTAGTCACGGGGATTGTTGTAGACATTGTCGTCATCGACTGAGAAGAGAGCAATTTCCCTCAAGTCGGCTGTAGTGGCATCTGAGATGTCGACCAGGTCGCCTCTTGCCTCTCCGAGCAATACAGTCCGGTCGGCCAGTTTCTGCATCATGTTCAGTATGCCGATGACCCCATAGATAGTGTCAGTGGGATTGTCGAGTTTATAGTCATCGGCAAAGGTGACATGATCGGAATCCTGTTCAAAGAAATCTGCACACCCTGTGATGGCTGTCATTGTGGCGCAGAAACATATACTGAAAATGATTTTTTTCATAGTCGTTGTTTGTTGTTGGGTTATTAGAGGTTGAACTTTACACCAGCCACGAACGACCGGCTCTGCCCGATCAGTCCGATATCGATACCCTGTCCGACCACTTTTGATGTCATGGAGAATTCCGGATCAGCACCAAGATACTTGGTGAAAGTGAGCAGGTTGTTTCCCTGAATCCAGAATTGCATTCCCTGAATGAACTCAGAGTTGAGAGGCAGGTTGTAGGAGAGCGTGACAGACTTGAGTTTCAAGTAACTGCCGTCTTCAATCCATCGGTCACTGAACCTTGCATTCCCCATGGGGTCTTGGAAGGAGACTTTTGGAATATCGGTATGCTGGTTCTCCATTTGCCATCTTGCAAGCATTGCAGTGGACTGATTCATAAAGCGGTTTCCGCCTTCGGTCTGAGAACGCATATAGTTATAAACATCATTGCCCATGGAGTAATTAAATCTCACATCGAGTTTGAAACGTTTGTAAGCCAGTGTGGTGAAAATATTGCCATAGAAATCAGGATTGGGGTCACCGATGATTTCTCTGTCGGCATCATTGATTTCATTGTTTTGATCTCTGTCGACAAACTGCATATCTCCCGCTTGGAAATAATTCTTTGTCACACCATTTTCGCCGAGTATATAAAGAGCGGCCTGCCGGGCATCCTCGCTGGTAGCGAACACGCCTTTTGTCTTGTATCCATAGAACTGGTTGGCAGGAGCACCCACTTTAGCCCGCACAGTACCTCCATAAAGGTCAAAGTCAGTGTATCGGGCGCCATCAGCCAATTCTGTAATTTCATTTTTATAGTGTCCTATACTTGCTCCCACCTGCCATTGCCAGTCTTTCAAAGCCAGGACTTTTAGTATAGCAGAAATGTCGAATCCGGTATTCTCCAACGCGCCACCGTTCGACCAGTTCTGTTCAAGTCCGGAGAGGAAACTGAGTGACTGGAAAGTGAGGAGATTGGTTGTGCGGCTTTTAAAGAAATTGAAAGCCAACGCCAGCCGATTGTTGAACAACCGGGAATCAAGTCCCACATTGAATCTCTTGGTTGTTTCCCATTGAATCTCAGTGTTTCCAATGCTTGAAAGCGACAATCCGGAGATTTCGGTCATGAACTTTGCAGAGCGGAAGTAACTACGTGCAGCATAGTAGTCGATGTCATCATTTCCGCTTACATCAAATCCAGCCGAGAGGCGCAGATAATCAATAGCCTTCATCTTTGCGAACCACGGTTCATTGCTGACAACCCATGCAGCCTGCACAGAGGGGAAGATGCCCCATACCGTATCGAAGGCTTTCAATCCGTCGGCTTCGGAGCCAAACCTCGAAGAACTTTCTGCGGTAAGGTTAGCCTGCAGGTAGTAGCGGGAGAATAAGTTGTAATTGGCCTGTGCATACCAGGCAACAGAAGTCCATGAATCTTTTGTTCCACTTGCGTCGCGGTTGAGAAGACTGGCCTTCATATGCGGTGTCTTGTCAGAGCCTGTATTGTATCCCCACTGGTTGTTGAGCGTGTAATTTTCCCAAAGCACCCTCGCCCCGGCAAAAAGTTGCACATCGTGTGCCCCAAAGCGATTATCCCAATTCAGGCGTGTGTCGCTCATCACCGAGTTTTGCTTTGAAGAGAGCGAGCGCACCTCATTCTCACGTATACTGTTAAGGCTGGCCACATAATAGTCGGGCACGCCATTGACCGGGATATAATATTTCTCATTGGTGTTGACAAGATTATAGCTGAAATGCTCGCTGAGCATCAAGTTTGCATTAAACCGGTATTGAGGTGAGACAGAGATGTTGAACATTGAGTTTTCGAACCTGTTTTTGTTTTCAGCCTCTGCATAGGTGTTAAGTGCCAACGGATTTGCCAACCTCCAGTTATAACTTGGGTACTGACTAAGCGCCTCATTGAGATAAGTCTCATCGTCGATGTCGATATGCGTGTTGCTGAGCACCCCTCTGCCGTAGGTGTATGGACTGAGGAAAGGACTCTTGACATAAGCCAAGAAAGCCGGTGAAGTTGGTGTACCCTCCTCATATCCAGCCGGTGCTCCATCATCACGTATATTACGGGTCTGATTGGCGAAAGAAGCGTCGAAACGCACAATAAACTGGTTGGACAGTTTTATATCCGTATTGAAGCGTATACTGAGCCGGTTCATGTCATTATACTTTAAGGCGCTCTGTGCCATGGTGTAGCCCACCGAAAGATTATAGTTGGCCACATTGTCACCACCCTCGACATTTATACCATAGTTCTGGGTAATGGCGGTGCGGTATACATATTCGCTCCAATCAGTGTTGTTGTGATACTGCGGATAATAGTAGTAATCAGGATTTTCGTTGAGGAATTTGAACTCATTGATACGTGTGCCGGTAGACTTGAGCAGTTCAGAAGCGTAGCCCCGATATTGCTCGGCATTCATCATCGAAAGCGTTTTGGGTTCCAAAGACACGCCCGCGGAAAGAGTTGCAGTGATTCGAGTCGCCATCGACTTGTTGTGTCGGGTCTGTATCAGGATAACCCCGTTTGCACCCTTTGCCCCATAGAGTGCTGTTCCGTTGCGCAGAATGGTGACATTCTCTATGTCGCCCGGATTGATGTTGTTGAGGATATCATTGTAGAAACCACTGTGAATCATCTCGCGTCCATACTGTTGTTCGATGATGACACCGTCGATGACGATGAGCGGCTGGGCGTTGACATTGAGCGAGTTGAGTCCCTGTACGAACATGATGCCTCCGATGCCAGGCATTCCGCTTCGCATAACGGAATAAGCCTGTGCTCCCAATTGTTTCTGCACCTCTTCTTTCACATTGAGAGCATTTGAATATTTGAGATCATGAATAGACTGGTCGCTCCGCACATTTGTCTCAGAAGAATAATCAGGCTGGAATGTGGTGGGAAAGAGCAGGATGTCACGTTGGTTTTCCGCTTTTTGAAGTCCGATAACCGCTCTATTGTAGTCGGGCGCATCAACGGCCAGAGAAGAAGCGAATGTTGGCACCTGCATCTCAAAAGAGCCGTCATCGCCGGTCAGTTTGGAATATCCGTCGATGCCGTACGTCTTTACGATAACACCAGAGACCGGACTTTTGGTAAGCGCATTGATGACACGTCCCTTGATGTTCCGCGTCTCATAGTTGCCCTGCTTTTTCACCAACACCTTCTTCTGTTTGGATGTGCCGTCATCTTCTTGAGCCATTGCTGCTACAGGCAACAACAATGATAGGACAAGACTTAATAAAATATATCGTTTCATAAGGCTTTCTATTTATGGTTGATAGCGTAAGGATGGTGATTACTGCTCATGCGGTTTAACGATAATACAGTCGATCCTCAGGATTTGAGTATAAGTATTCTCACGGCGCTCACGGTTTGTAAGATTACTGGCTATACGCAGCGTAACTGTCGGCTCGACAAGGGCATAAGAGCAAGTGGGTACCCGTACAGTACCGAGGAAGACAGTGTCGACCACTTCGGGATTGGTGGTGAAATAAGCTCTATCGGCAGGTGCCATGATGACAGAATCTTTCACTTCCTTTCCATCCTGCTCAAGATACTTATAAGAGCAACGGAACTTGCATGGTCTTTTCTGCGTCTCTGCCACGAGAGTGTCGCCAGCCATCGCCGGCACCATGACCAGATAGACATCGTAGTCGATGTTGGAGAGCATGTCTTTCAAGTAATACACCACTTCAGGGTTGGTGGCACCGAGCGGTGAGATGACAGCAAATTCATTACCTGACACTTTGTTATAGAAAGGGTTGTTCGTCTCAACCATTGCAAAGTTTGGTGTGGCGGTATTGTTCACATTTACCTCTTTCATGACAGAGCGTGATTCAGCTTCGTTGTAAATAGTCTGGAAGAAGGTTTGCCTCTTGTCGATTTTCCAATCATCTGATTTAAACACCCTACCATTGCTGCAATCGATGTTGACCGTCCCTGTAAAGATGCCTCCAGGCTCGAAAGGTTTGTAGTATTGGTAATAAGCCAGATTGCTGGAACCATAATAACGTTTCCGAGAGTTGTATGACACAGCGTTGACAGAGACAGCCGAGTCGGGCATAGTCAGTTCGGTGTTTCGGGTACGGCTGAAGACCGTTCCCTTCACAATGGCCAGACGTGTGTTTGCCCATTGCATGGAATCACGTTTCTCAACCGTATTGTGGTAATTGAAATAAGGTGTATATTCTTCCACCAACGTGTTCCACACCCGGTTAGTGGGAGCCACCATCCAATAGGTGCTGTCCTCAGAATTGATGCGCCCCACCCCATTGCTATTGAACAGCGAGTTGTAAAGCACAGTGACAGAATCGAGATAGACCGTTTTACCGTCTTCTATGCCACCGGGTACACTTTCGTCAGGAAAGAACACATACTCGTTGTAAGCATAGAGGAAGTTGGCCAGGCTATCGAGTTCAGAATCGAACCGCAGCCATTCAAAGACATTTCTGAAATAGTCGGCTTTCTTGCTGAGAGTGAAAAGCACTCCGTTTGTTGCCAACTGATTGGCAGATGCGATGTCCATTCCACCAAATTTTCCTGGTTTGAGCACCATATACTTTCCGTTCATCATGACAATAGAGTCGTTTGACAACGAAGATATGGAATAATTATAAAGTGCAATATGATTCTGGATAAACTCCTTTATGGTGGAGTTTTCCTTATCCTTCACCAGTAAAGCCTTCTCCTTTTGGTAGTTGGCAATGAGCCGGTCGGCTTCATCAGAAGAAAAAGCGCTGTTTGTGGGTGCGAATACCGTAAACATCTGAGAGCTTGAGAGCGCCTCATCATAACCGGCAGCCTGTACTACCCTTGCGAAATTGCTCAACTCGCTGTCATGTTGAATCATCTGCCAGATTGATTGATCTGCTTGTGTGGATGGTTGGTAGTGTTCATCCCATTCATCCGAGCAAGCACCGACAGCAATTGCGATGAAAAGCAAAGCCAGCATTTTGTAGTTGATATGATATAGTCTCATGATTTGTATATCTATATTATTTTTTATTTCCCATTACAACTAAAAATTAGAGGTCATCTTCCTGTATGCCTTCATCAGTGACACCATAGACACTTTTGGGAACCAGTTCAAGATAGTCGAGCATAATCTCATTGTTGCCAAGGCCTTCGGAAACACAACGGAAGCGCAGATAATGGTCCTCGCCAGGTTTGATATGTACCGTACATAGCACAATACGGAGGGTTGCATAGATTTCGGCAAAATACTGTCCGTTATCGCCGGGGTCACCTTTTCTGAACGCGCCATTTGCCCCTCTGTAGAAGCCCTTGTTTTTCAATTCCTTCCTTTCCTCGAGTTTTTCATCATCGGACATAGAATTATAAACATGACTATTCCAATAAGCATTTCCGAGTAGAGACTCATCACGCAGGTCACGTCTCATGTCAAGCGGAATGCCTTGTGGCTCACCATCGAAATAAACTTGAGCGATACCACGAATATTCATTGCGGCGTAGCCCAGTCGGATTTGATAGTCACCCTCAGTGGGTACCGGCGGTATTCGGAATGTGAGGTCGAAGTCACCATTGCATACGAACTCATCTCCGCTATATGACCAATATCCGTAACGCGGTCTTCTATAGACGAAATATCCATTGTTTCCCACGGTGACACCGTCAAGATATCCATTGGGGAAGAAATAGCACGTTCCAAGCTCCTCTTTATGACTGTATCTGTCGTCATCTTGATAGAGTCCGTTGCCTTTATAGTTCATTCTCATGTTGTTGGTCATTAATTCTGGGAAGACAGCTGAGAGGTCCATCCTCATACGACAGTTCATTACATCATTGATGACCGTATTGTCATAACGTATGATATCATCCACATAGAAATAACATCCATTGAGAGCCTCCCCACGATATCCGTCTCCAATTGTAGGCTGTATATGCACACCCTCGACGTTGTAGTGATCATCAACACGTCGGTTTACATAGCGGTCGGTAAGTATACCTTGTCCTTGGTGTTTTCGGACGGTTAGTTTTTCCACCTTCATCAGTGTGTAAGGCATGAGCGTGCCGTACCACTCTGTCGGATTCATTTTCTGTGTGTCGATACCTATATCCTCAAGAACAGTGAGCAGGTTGTAGCCATGCACATTCCGGTTAAGCAGATGATAGGAAATGAGACGGTTGAGAGGATTTCTTCGGTCAGTGGCTTTATCGAACGAATGCCAATCCTCATTCTGTCCGCCATAAATGGGATCGTAGATCTCGCAAGCTGTTTTGTACAGTCCCTGTATATCCTGAATATTATATTTTTCATTAAGCACAGCATCAGGAACGACAAAGGCCGTAAAACCGAAAAGGCGTTCCTCTGGAGCTCTTGCAGACTCCCTTATAGGGTTTTCAGGATTACCTCCAGTATTGTAATCTCGCCATTCAGGCTGTCCGTTGGTGTTGAGAGGCTGCGAATAACTCTCATCCTTATAGCGGAAGAGAGAGTCGCGCAAGCCCGTCACTTGCAAAGCCTCGCTGAAGATGCTGATATTCGGATTCTGTCGGATGATGTCAGGCAGCATTCGGTTTGAGCTCTGGAGCACTCTGTCTACAGGCTGTATGATACCATTCTCCACCGAGTCGTCCTGGAGTTCGAAATAGATATGGGCATCATCGTTAAGAAATACCACCGAATTGCTGTCGTTGTCGAGTTTTCGTGTCACCTCGATGTATCTTTTGTTCAGATTCGGAGTAGTGAGCACCCCGTCGGGCATGTCGAAGGTAGTATACATCACATCCATCAAATGTGTACGAGCTATCGTATCGCAGTCGGCCTTGGTGAGATCATCAACAGAAGTCAATCCCCTCTCTGCCAAATACCTGTTCACAGCGTCGTTATCAGGCACGAAACACGTATACGACCCATAAGCCGACAACAGGTCCATAAGGCCCGCCCTCGTCACTATACTGGAGAAGAGGCTATAATTTGAGCGGCTTTTGAGATAAGTGCTCATCATCTCCCCTTTGAATGTATAATAGTTTTCGCCATCCGGTTCATCCGAGCATCCCAAGGGAATGGAGCAAAGCATGCAGAGGGTTCCGAGCAGCAATGCATATTTTTTAATCGTTTTCATCATATCTCAATATTACTTAATTACATATTTGGAAAACATCATATATAAAAGACTTGTAAAATCGTCATTTTACATTTTTACTTGAAGTCACTTCCCTGTGGCAGAATTCTCGATGCTATTGTCCTCACCACTTCCAAAGGCAGGGTTCTGAACGAGATTCTTGTTCACTTTCATCTCCTCAATGTTGTATGGCCAAAAGATGGCATCTATTCGCGCAAGCTTGCTATTTACAATCGATGCGTTCTCCAGACCTTTTTGTGCTATCTGTGCACGCAAGTATTGCGTGTGGCCGTCGCGCAGAGAACGGCGCACAAGGTCGTACCATCTTTTCCCCTCAAAGAGCAGTTCGCGATGGCGCTCTTTCATGACAAGCTCTTCCATGAGATCTTTAGTGCCAAAATCGGCCATTTTGAGTGTATCTTTGTCACCGAGAGTGGCTTTGCAGATGCTTCTTTTATTGACTGCGCTTACCAGATTGAAAGCCCTTTCCTGCAAAGCATTGTTGGTCTCGTTTATATCGTCGGTCATCAATTGCGTCAAAGCCTCAGCCTTAAGGAGCATAATATCAGTGAGCCGATAGACAATCCAATTGGAGTGGTTCTTAGCATCGGCATAGCTACCCGTATAGTTGACCGATGCATTTGAGGCATTCTGGTCAAAGTAAATAGTCGGATTGCGGAACACATACTTACAAATGGTTGTTGACGTGGTAGAGATGGGGAAAAGCGATTCGTAAGCACGTGCATCATATTTATTCGTGAAGACAGCGAACATTTTGTTAACCTGGTCAAGACCCACATAGTCGGACGGCTTCACGAAAAAGGAGTAATTATTTCCAGCAAAATTTCCATAACATGTACTTACAGCCAAATTTGAGATGCGGTTGTCGTCATCTGCATAGTTAAGCTCAAAAATACTCTCGCTACTATTACCCTCTCCGAAAATTCTAGAGAAAGCGTCCCCGAAGGAGGATGTGGTACTATTATCGCGAAGGAGGGGGAAGCCGTTGAAGCGCGTCTGCATATCTGTAAGCAGGCGTCCCTCTTTTTCTTTGGCATATTTTTGATAAGCCTCAATCACCAAATCGGCATACCTTATACAATTGGCATAATCATTTTTCCAGAGATACATTTCGCAAAGCATGGCATGGATGGCATCTTGTGTGATTCGTCCTGTCTGATATTCCGGATTGCTCTCCGGATAACGCCGCACGGCATC
>JAEEGL010556137.1_pt1 | contig 18175 bp, 16 predicted proteins | sample 9134231 | NCBI WGS metagenome assembly JAEEGL01 (sample SAMN16246548, study PRJNA631951) | gut metagenome | biome: gut microbiome; feature: rumen; material: fiber-attached | host: Bos | place: Iran: Karaj | collected 2018-10 | reverse complement strand
ATTAAATTGTAAATACTATGGCATACATGTCACAAGAAGGCTATGACAAGTTGATAGCCGAACTGCACCGCTTAGAAGCGGTAGAGCGTCCAAAAGCCTCTGCAGCCATTGCAGAAGCCAGAGAGAAGGGCGACCTGAGTGAGAACAGCGAGTATGATGCTGCCAAAGAGGCGCAGGCTCATCTGGAAGATAAGATCAATCGTCTGAAGGCCACCATCTCTGAGGCTAAAGTGGTGGACACATCACGTCTGAGTACTGATGCCGTTCAGATTCTGACAAAGGTGGAGATGACCAATCTGACCACCAAGGCCAAGATGAGTTATACCATTGTCAGCGAGAATGAGGCCGACCTACGTGCCGGTAAGATCAGTATCAAGACACCTATTGCCCAGGGCCTGCTTGGCAAGAAGGTGGGCGACGAGGTGGAGATTACCATTCCCCGCGGAACCATCAAGCTGCGCATCGAGAATATTTCGATTGCATAAAATATCGGTATTACGAAATAACGGTATAACGTTATAACGAAAATCATAAAGATTATGGATATATTTGCAAAGATTGCTGCCGGTGAGATTCCCAGCTATAAATGTGCAGAGAACGAGGAGTTCTATGCTTTCCTCGACATTAATCCGTTGGTAAAGGGCCACACATTGGTCATTCCACGTCGCGAGGTCGACTACTTCTTCGACATGGATGACGACGAACTGGCTCGTTATCAGCAGTTTGCCAAACGTGTGGCCATTGCCATCAAGAAGGCCTTCCCCTGCAAGAAGGTGGCTCAGGTGGTGCTTGGTCTGGAGGTGGCTCATGCCCACATCCACCTCATTCCCATGCAGAGTGAGGCCGATGCCGACTTCCGCCGTGAGAAGCTGAAGCTGACGGAGGAGGAGTTCAAGGAGATTGCTGCTAAGATTCAGGCCGCTTTTTAAACACGAACCTCAGGATGGTGAACTGCACCAGCATGGCGATTCCCATCACGAGGATTGGCGCGATGAGTCGGTGGACTCCCAATTGCAGCATAATGTTGAAAAGGACAACATGCAGTCCGAAGTTGACTGCATGACTGCCTGAGAATCCGAGGAATCGCTTGATGGTAGGCTTGGTGCGGAACGTGAAATAGCACGTCAAGAAAAAGTTGCCTATGAAACTGACAATGTAGCCAGTGACATAGGCAACATTTTCTATAGTCCATAGGAGCATGAGACAATAGACACCATAGTGGACACCTGACGACAGGCACCCATTGACCACAAAGCGCACAAACTGCCAAAAGCGCTCACTTTGCAGGAACTGGCGAACTATACTTTTTTCCATATTTTGCGGCAAAGTTACGAAAAGTCGAGCGTAAAACAAAGAAATACTTTCTTTTTTTACCGAGACGGAGTAATTTCGCCGTCGTAGACGGCAAAGTTACGAAAAAATTCGTAACTTTGCACGCAAAATGAAAGAATTCTTATGAAACTATCTGTTGTATCACCGGTTTATCATGGCGAGAAGATGCTGGAAGAGTTAGTACAGCGCATCCATGCCGCCATCCGTCCGTTGATGGACGACTACGACATCATCCTGGTCAACGACTGTTCCCCCGATGACTCGTGGCGCAAGATTACGGAAATCTGTGCCAAGGACAAACAGGTGAAAGGCATCAATCTGAGCCGTAATTTCGGACAGCCATACGCCATCACCGCCGGTCTTAGCTATGCCAAGGGTGACTATGTGGCCGTCATCGACTGTGACCTGCAGAACAAGCCTGAGGACCTGCCGGCCATGTACAAGAAGGCCTTGGAAGGCTACGACATCGTCAGTGCCCGCCGTGTGGTTCGCGACGACACATTCCTGAAACGCATGTCGTCACTGGTGTTCCACAAGACCTACGACTTCCTGAGCGGTTTCGACACCGACAAGGCTGTGGCAGAGTTTGGCATTTACAGTCAGAAAGTGGTGAAGGTCTATTGCAGCATCCCCGAATATTCGCGCTCTTTCGTGGAACTAGTTCATACATTGGGCTTTAAGAAGAGCACCGTCGACGTGCTCCACGACCACCGGTTGGAGGGTAAGAGCTCGTATAACCTGCACCGTCTGCTCACCCTGTCGTTCAACTCCATCATCTCAAACAGCAACCGTCCACTATACCTGGCTGTCACGCTGGGATTGATTATGTCTGCCCTCTCGTTCCTGATGGCCATCTACAACATTATTGCAAAATTTGCCGGTTTCAACGAGGTGGAAGGATACACATCGACCATCTTCTCTATTTGGTTCGTGGGCGGCATCATCCTCTTCATGATGGGCGTTCTGGGCCTCTATATCGGCAAGATCTTCGACCAGGTGAAGGGGCGTCCGGTCTTTATTGTCAGTGAAACGCTGAACGTTAAAGATTAAAAATTAAAAATTAAAAATTAGATAGATGATACCATTCAACAAGCCATACTGCTCGGGACGCGAGCTCAGTTATATCCAGGAAGTGTGCCATTCCACGACGATGTCCGGCAATGGCGAGTTTACCAAGTTGTGTCACGGATTCTTTGAGAAACGCTATGGTTTCCGCAAGTGTCTGCTATGCACATCGGGCACCGATGCCCTGGAGATGTGTGCCATGCTCTGTCAGCTGCAACCCGGCGACGAGGTCATCATCCCCTCCTATACCTTTGTGTCGACAGCGTTGGCATTCTTGCGTGAAGGTGCCTATGTGCGCTTTGCCGACAGCGGAGCTGATGACCCAAATGTCACAGCAGCACAGATAGAGCCGCTCATCAATGAGAAGACTCGCGTCATCGTGGTCGTTCACTATGCCGGTGTGGCCTGCGACATGGACAGCATCATGGCCTTGGCCGAGAAGCACCACCTGCTGGTGGTCGAGGATGCCGCCCATGCAGTCGACAGCTTTTATAAAGGTCGTGCATTGGGAAGCATCGGTCATCTGGCTGCCTTCTCGTTCCACGAGACAAAGAACATCAGCTGTGGCGAGGGCGGTATGCTGGTCGTCAATGACGAGCGCTTCGTCGGACGTGCCGAGATTCTCTGGGAGAAGGGTACCAACCGCGCCGAGTTCTATCGTGGTATGGTGAACAAATACGGCTGGTGCGATATGGGGTCGTCATTCCTGCCGTCCGAGCTCAATGCCGCTTTCCTGTGGGCACAGCTGGAACAATTAGAAGACATTCAGGGACAGCGCCGTCGTATCTGGGAACACTATGACAGTGCCCTGCGTGGAAAAATCGGTGCTGGCATCGTCATTCCCGACATCCCCGACTTTGCCACCCGCAACTACCACATGTACTATCTGCTCTGTCCGTCGCTCAGCATCAGGACGAAGCTGATGAACTACATGAAGAACCACGGCGTGCAGACCACCTTCCACTATCTGCCCCTGCACTCCAGCAAATACTACGAGGACAAGCACGACGGACGGAAGTTGCCCAACTGTGACCGCTATGCCGATACACTGGTGCGTCTGCCCCTCTATTATGAACTGACAGACGAGGAAACAGAGCGCATTAACAAACTGTTGCTGAAGTTTTGAGGTCATGAGAAATTGAGAAAAGATGAATAAAGTATTGCAAGGTCTCAAGTGGTTTTTCAGCAACAAGTGGTGTGTATTCTTCTTAGGACTGGCTATTGTGCTGCTGGCTACCACATTAGAGGTAGTACGCGGAAGGAACACCAACTACTTTGACTATCAGGACTCCACCCGCATGTTCTGGGAGGGTATCAGTCCCTATAACCTGGAATATGCACAGGCCAACAGCATCTATTTCCTCTACTCACCGGTGTTCAGCGTCATCTTTGCGCCCATCTTCTTCCTGCCCTGGTGGTTGGGACCCTACATCTGGAATATCTGCAACTACAGCCTGTTTGCACTGGCCATACACTCGCTGCCAGGGGCACTGAAGCCCTATCGCCACTGGATATTCCTGTTCTTGCTGTCGGTCGTGTTACAGACGGTGTTTTGCTACCAGCACAACATCATCGTGGCCTATATCTATATCTTCGCCTTCATACTCCTGGAACGTGGAAAAGGGTTCTGGGCCGTATTCCTCATCATGCTGTCGGCCACCACAAAGGTATATGGTGCTGCCGAGTTGGCCATCCTGTTCTGCTATCCCAAGGTATGGCGCAATTTTGGCTATGCTGCCCTCTGCGGAGCAGGCTTCCTGCTGTTGCCAGCTGTCAATACGGCCTTCGATAACGTCTTCGTGCTCTATCAGGAGATGTTCGACATGATTGCCAGTCACCATAGCGACTCCGACTTCATCGGCATCCTCTTTGCACGAGGCCTGAAGCCCTTCCTGCTGCCCAACTACCGACTGGTACAGATGACGGTATTTGCGCTGTTGGCTGTCGCCTTCTTCTGGCGCTACAAGCGTTGGAGCGATTTCCGCTTCCGTGTACAGGTCCTGGCTGTGCTGACAGGATTTATGATTCTGTTCAGCGACTGTCCGGAGACGCATACCTATATCATCACCCTGCCATTCTATGCGATGGCCTTCTGGCTGCAACCCCGTCGTACGTGGCTCGACTGGACGCTGTTCTGGCTGTTGGTGGTCAACTTCTGCATCCTGCCCACCGACGTGCTCTGTCCTGCTTGGCTGCATGAGTATATCCACCAGACGTTCTGGCTGGATGTCTATACCTACTTCATCTGCTGGCTGCGGATTATATGGCAAGCGGTAGGACCGGCGATTCAAATTAGCAATTAGAAATTAGGAATTAGAAATTGGCTGGCGCTATGAGATATAAACTGATATTTCTTCTTTGCTTGTTGCCTTTCGTAGGTTGGGCTCAAAACAGTAGGACGTTCGAGGTAAAGGGCGTTAAGTTCAATATGGTGCGTGTGGAAGGGGGCACGTTTATGATGGGTGCCCTGCCCGACGACAAGGAGGCTGATGCCGACGAGGTGCGCCATCAGGTGACCCTTCGCGACTACTATATCGGTGAGACGGAGGTGACACAGGCCCTCTGGGAGGCCGTGATGCCCAAGAACCGTTCGCGCCATCGTGGCAATGGCAACTACCCTGTGGAATATGTCACCTACGATATGTGCCAGGACTTCATCGCCCGACTGAATGCGCTGACTGGTGAGCAGTTCCGTCTGCCCACTGAGGCCGAATGGGAATATGCAGCCCGTGGCGGGTGCAAGTCAAAGGGCTATCGCTATGCTGGCAGCAACAACATCGACGAGGTGGCTTACACCCTCCATAATATAAAGGAACGCGTACAAAAGCCGGTGGGGCAGTTCAAGCCCAACGAACTCGGTCTCTATGATATGTCTGGTAATGTGTGGGAGTGGTGTTCTGACTGGTATCGGAAGACACCCGACAGCAAACCGTCAAGCAATTTCCATGTCATCCGTGGTGGGGGCTACGACTGCAGTCCACGCTATTGCCGGTCTACCAACCGTTATCTCTACGACCAGCGTCGCCGTCGTGACCTCGTCGGCTTCCGCCTGGCACTTTAGTGTAGCCTCCCGAAGAGTTTGGCGATGGTGCGCTTGACGATGATTCTCCTGTGAACTACCTTCAGGTCCGTAGTCTGAATACGACGGATGTCATCGTCGATGGTCTCTCCTAAGCGGTAGGAACGTACGAAGAACTGTGCGATATACTTACTCCAATAGTATTTGTTATGCCAATAGTGGCCAATCCATCGGTTGGCCTCCTTCATCTCTTTCGAACATTCATACAAGGCAATTGACAGCGCATACTGTTCCACGGTGACAGGTTCCGAGCCGTCGTCGAGCATGCCGTCGCAGACATCAAGAGCTAGGGAAATAGTCTTCTCTAACTGTGCAGCAGGGATGGCCACCACACCGGCGTTCCACATGTGATGTTGCCGGCTGATGGTCACACCGTCGTAGGTTTTTCCGTTCACCGTCTGCCACATGGCCAGCGACTTCTGTTTCATATCGCCCGGACAGCCCTCGTCCTTGTGCATCATGCCACAGCCTTCTTGCAGCAGCCTCTTGATCTCTGCCAAACTGCCGTACAGATAGGTGTCGCCATCCAGATACATCATCGCCTTGTCGGGCGACATCTGGGCTATCTGCTGCAACACCTTGATCTTTACGCGCCAGAAGAAGTCGTGCTTTCCGCGCCAGGCCTTGATATTCTCCTGACTGATAGAGATGGTGGTCACCTTAGGCAGGCCGGTATAGATGGTCGGCGTGTCCGTGACCACATAGATGCTGTCGTCATCGGTGGCTTGTGCCAGCATGGTACGGATGGAGAAACCCACCTGCTGGTGTATCACCGTCGAAGGACCGAGTACGAAATATACGATATTCATCTGATGATCTTTTTTCCATTACAAATATACAATCCCTTGGAAGGCTCAGTGACACGCCGTCCCTGCAGGTCGTAGTACTGGGTGTTGGCTGTTGGGTATTGGGTGTTGGTTATGAGCACAATACCGGTAGGATCTTCCGGTTCCTCCGTACCATCTGACAATTGGAAGCTGATAGTGCCGTCTTCATTCTCTGTGATGTCACGCAGGGCCAGTCCGATGGCACGGGTCGCGTCGCTACTGCTACTGTCGTGGAACACATAGTTGGGCAGGGCCATATCGTCGCTGAGTTCCGTGATATTATTTTTCCCTGGGAAGGGAGCACTGGCCATGCTCGCTGACCACTCAGCACTAGTATATTCCTTTTCGTTGCCTGCCAGCGACTTGTTGATAAGCAGTCCTCCAGCAGGCACGACGGCCACTGCTGGCATACCAGGGATGTTGTTTGGCGAGTCAGTCATGTTGACAGCATCGTTCGGATAGTTCACCTGATACACAAGCAGTCCGTGCCCTCTGGCTTTACTGTTCAGCCCGCGCTGCTGCATGTTCTCCAGCACGATATAGTTACGAGGGTTGTTGTCGTTGACTATCTTTAACGCCTTGCCGCCATCCTCGATGAGGGGCAGCATACCGGTGATGGGTGATGGCTGATGGGTGTTGGGTGACAGTGTCTCCAGCTCCGTCCACCCCATCACCTCCTGTTCCCAGGCAGTGTATGGGCTGGGAGCAAAACCGTTGTTGGTATACAGTCCATAGTCCATGATGTCCCATGACTCCATACCCTGGTTGTTCACAATGCCGCTGGCACGTGTAGCATAAAGGTCGGGGAGTCCCATGCAGTGTGAGAACTCATGAATGAAGACGCCCGTGCCATTGATATAGTCAGAATAGTCGTACTCCTGTCCTGTACTCGTGGTACCTTTGGCCGGATTGAACAACTCGCATGAGCAGTTAAAGAACGATATCGTGGTATCATCGTTCACATTCAGGTTCTGGCGCGACGCCTTGGCCCATACGGTATTGTTGCCACCGCCCTGATTCTGGCCATAACCGGCAAAGATGATACACACCAGCTCCACCCGACCGTCGCCGTCGTTGTCGTAGGGTGTCCAGTCGGTCACCAGCTTCTGTGCGGTTACCTCCTCTATCGCATCCTTGCACAACCCGCTGAAGTTGTCGTCGCTGCCAGCGCTGTTGGTTCCGCCATAATGCGCCATATCCTGAGGCAGCGTCACAGGACCTATCAGGTCAAACTGCGGCGAGAACTGTCCCTTGCTGCATGTCTCGAAATAATGGCGTACAGAGCAGTTTTGTATGGTATTATGGTTACCCAGGTCTGTCATCTCATCACCGTTCAGGATCTGGTTGAAGGCCACCAACGGCTCGTTCACCGTAAACGCCAGATCCTGATAGGCAACCAAAATGGTCAGAATGCGTGGACTGCCGCTGTGGGGCAGATAGCGACCACTCTCCGAGATGCTCATGGCACGACGAACGGCATGGCCACGCTCATGGAACAGACCGTGGCGCGACAGTTGACGCGATACCAAAGCCTGCTCAGTGGCCGTACGCAACGACTTCTCATGGGCCAACACGTTCGATGCCGTCAACCGTCCCTTGTCATCGATGTCAGCCACGTAGTAGCCCTTGCCCGTGTTCACCACCATCACGCCGTCGCTGGTCGTCGTCCAGTGGTGGTATTCGTCGCCAAACTGCTCAATGGTAATCCACGTGCCGTCAGCCTGCATCACCTTCATGGCTTCGCGAAATGCCGGTGCTGAATTTATACATATCGCTATCACGAAGGCAATGGCTGTCAAAATAAGTCTTTTCATACCTTTTTATATTATTTCGCTGCAAAGATACAATTTTTTTTTGTACTTTTGCAGGCATGAAGAAAAAAATGTTGCTGAGCATCATCATGATAGGCCTTCTGGCTGGCTGTGCCAAGAAACCTCGCCATACGTTCACCGACGTGGTCCGACTACCCATGACACCCGTAAAGGACCAAGGTAAGCGACAGCTCTGCTGGGCTTACGCCATGCTGGCTACCATTGAGACGGAACACCTGCTGCGTGGCGACTCCGTCAACCTCTCTGCCGTCTACATCGGAAGGGTATTGCCAGACTATCACTCAACACCTAACACCGAGCGCGCCATGGGTCAGACACTGCTCAACATGATCGGACGACACGGCATCGTGCCCTACGACGTACTCCCTGACGATGCCGATGACGACGCGCCCATACCCCAATGGGTGTTCATGCTCGGCGCCCGCTATACACCACAGGAGTTTGCCCACTCCGTGTGTGCCCCCGACGAATACGTGTCGCTGACATGCTTCCCCGATTCACCATATTATCAGAAGATTGACGTTCCCGTACCCGACAACTGGGAACACAACCGTTTGCTCAACATGCCCCTCGACACCCTGCGCCGTCATGTTGACCGCGCCATCATCCGTCGCCATCCCGTCTGCTGGGAGAGCCGTGGCCATGCTATGTGCATCGTCGGACTGGCCCGCGACGAGAACCGACGCCCCTACTACATCATGAAAAACTCATGGGGCACACGCGGCCCTTACGACGGACTCGTCTACATGTCCGTCTCCAAGATGTGGCACGACATGATTGCCGTCTACATGACCGCTGACGCATGGCAAGAATAATACGGACAGACTTCAAGACCATTAAGTATGCTGTTTCAGGAAATTGCTGGGGGTAAGACCGGTGATCTGCTTGAACTTGCGCTGGAAATAGGTGCGGTCGCTGAAGCCGCAGTGGCGAGCAACAGTTTCATTCGACCAGTCAGGGTGGGTGCGCAGGACTAACATGGCTTCACTGATGCGCAGAGTCGTCAGCCAGTCGCTGTAGTGCTGGCCCTGTTGTTTCAGCCAGGCCGAGAGCAGATAGCGGGGCACGCCGATGGCCTCAGCGGCACGAGGCAGGCTGAGTCCTGCCTGCAGGTGTCCGCCACCTTCCTTCCATGCTTCAACGGCCTCCTCTACGCGACTGAGTGTGCTGTCGGGTATGCGTTCCTCGCTCTTCTGAACCTCGCCGACCGTGGCCGGTGTGGTGCTATCGCTTGGGTGGACGAGATGGCCCACCAGATGTTTCAAAATCTTCATTGGCATAATAATGGTTATCTTTATGGTGCTGCAAAATTAGACAAAAATCGGGAAATAGCAAAGAAAAGTGTGAAAAATAACGCAATTTACACACCAAATTGTCACATTTTGTACACCTTTGTTGTTTTTTGCACACCTTTTTCTTTGATTGTTGGCTACCTTTGCAGCCGAAATAATCTTAACCGCTTAATATACATTATTTAAAAATGAAGAAAGCTATTTTATTTGCAGCTACCGGCATTGTATTGCTTGCCGGCTGTGCTAAAGACATTGATTTTTCCACTCCCGAGCAGGAAAAAGCAACTACCGAAGACATGCAGGCACACGTAAAGAGCGTGTTCGGCGTAAATTTCGACCCTGCACAGGACTGGTGTACCACACAGAGCAGTAAGGTGACCATCACCATCGACGATGCCGAGCTGGAGGATGTGGTGAAAGTACAGATTCTTACCAAGTCGCCCTTTGGCAATGGCGACGGCAACGGAGCCAAGTCGCTCAACGAGACGCCCGCATCCTATGGACAGACCGTGACGCTCTACTACGATGCCCCCAAGATGTACGACCGCCTCTATGCGGCCTGTGTCACAAAGAGCGGGCTCTATTATGTCAAGGGCTTCAACGTTGGTCAGCAGCAGGTGAGCTTCAACGGCACCTCTGCCCAAGCACCCCGTACCAGAGCCCAGGCTGGCGACTTCGACCTCCACACCCTCGTGGCAAATCTCGCCACACCTTCCATCGTCAGTTCCTGCCCCTCCTTCGGTGCCTTGCGTGCACAGGCAGGCAAGGCGGCATGGACCGGTTGGGAGAACGAGGTGCTCTACCAGCATACCGCTGACTTTACCAAACCCGACCTCATTTCCATTACCGACTACAGCGATGAGTACAAGACCGACCTGTTCAACATGATCTTCAAGGACTACCTGGTCAACAAGGAGGATAACATCGACAAGATCAAGAACAACCAGTATTATCTGAAGAACAATAACTACCCCATCACCACTGGTGACGACCCCATCATCATGGCCCCCATTTGCAAGAATGACAGCATCTATCATGAGATAGAGAACTGCGACCTCTACTACTATTATTTCAAGCCCCAGGACATCGAGGGCATGAGCGAGGCCCAGCAGATACAGTTCTTCAAGGACCGTCCCAAGTTCCGTGCCCTGGAGCTGTGGAACTCCATCAACGACAACCTCTACCACATGACCAACAACGTCATCAAGCGCGAGACGGCCTACGCCCTCATCTACTGGGGCGACGGAGAACCCTCCATTGGCACCACTGGACAGTATATCTTCCCTGCCGGCTATAAAATCGGATTCATGCTGCGCAGCATCGACACCAAGAACGATCCTGGTCACGACAAAGAGCTGCGCGACGGTGAGCTCTATGGTGACGGTCGTCTCAACGACGCCATCAACCAGCACGGACACTTCGCCAAGGCCAAGCTCAAGTCTGGCGACCCACGTATGGCGTGGTTCTGGGCCAACAACCACAACTATCTGTGCTGTGAGTCTGGTTCCGACAAGGACATCAACGACATTGTCTTCGAAGTGCTCGGCGGTCTGATGGTACCCCCTCCCCCCACCATCGACGAGAACAAGTACACCTTCTGCTTCGAGGATACGCAGTTTGGCGACTACGACCTGAACGACGTGGTCATCCGCGGCTATCGTAAGAGTGCTACGGAAGTGGTGTGGCAGGTGGTGGCCTGTGGTGCCAGCGACCAGGTTTTCATCCGCAATATCAACGGTCAGATCATCCGTGACGACAACGAGGTGCACGTGATGATGGGAAAGCCCGGCAAGCAGTTTATCAATACTGAGAGCACAGTGCCCGAGACAGCATTTGTAGAAGAGACGGTTACCGTCCCCGAGAGCTTCTCGTTCCTGGACCAGGCCTGCCAGCCCTACATCTTTGATAAGAGCAACGGTCTGACCGTCAAGATTGCTATGGCAGGACAGGATCCCCACGCCATCATGGTTCCCTACGAGTTCCGCTATCCGTTGGAGAGAGTGAAGGTCTGCAGAGCCTATTCGCTGTTCAACTCCTGGGGATTGGGAGCAGTCATCACCGACGATGGTTTCAAGTGGTATCTTACCTTCAGCGAGAATCTGGTTACCAGAGCCGTACCGACGATTGAAGCCACTTACAAGCCCTAACACGCAAAAAGGGGTAACGCAAATAAGGGGGACGATTCTGCTCAGAATCGTCCCCTCATTGCATTAGTAGTCAGTTTGTATGTAGTGATTTATCGGGAGAGTGTTACTCTACTGGTTCGAGAATGATCAGCATAACTATACTCTCAGCACTTCCCTTAGTCAACTGGTATTGTGTGCCGGCAGTAATGGCAATGGGAGCCAGCTGGTAGTAAGCCCCCTCCGTATTCGTAATGGTGGCATCAGGGGTTTGCTCTCCGTTGAGCTTCACGTTCTTACCACTCTTCGCCGTAGCCAACACCAGTGTCATGTTGTAGTTCTTCTGCGGTGTGAAAGTGATGGAACCACTGCTGTTCATCTTGACACCCGTCTTGTAATAAGTACCATTGTAGGTGATCTTTCCGTCGCCATAGCTACCTCCTACGGTAAACATGCTGTGTGAGGGACTGCCGTCGAACGATGCAAGAATAGTACCCTCAGGCTGATCGCCACCACCAGGCTGGTCACCACCGCCAGGATTGTCACCACCGCCAGGATTGTCACCACCGCCAGGCTGGTCACTGCCTCCGGTCTCGTCGCCAAAGAAACCTACGAAGTTTGAAGTATAGCTGTCAAGCATACCACCCAGCGTAGAGTCGTAGGCAGAGTCAGTATCATCGACACCCACATTGTCTGAGAACTGATAGGTGAAGTCACCGTGGTTCATGCGGCCTGCACCATAGTAGCCGGTAACTAGGGCGGGAACATCCTCGGCAGGAACGGGGTTATAGGCGTACATCAGCGACTGGTCGGTATCGAAGTTATTGTAGGTCGTACCACCCACCAGTGTCTTTTCCGATGCAGGCACCTGATCGTCGCGGGAAGCCGTCTCGTAGGCGTCGTAACCCTTGGAAGAAGGATTGGCCTGTGTGTAGTAGCTGAAGTGAGCGGCTGTGCGGTCGAAGTAGTTGCCGTAAGCCTTAATCATACCACCATTCTCACCAGAGAAAGTACCACTACCCAGTCCGTCGGTACCCTGCAGGGAGGAGAGGATGGGCTTCTTGGTCTTCAGGAAGTAGTTGTTCTCGACGAAGACGCTGGCGCCGCTGGTAGCTCCCACGCCGTACTTGGCGACATTGTCGAAGTAGTTGTTCCATACGTGAACAGACATGGTACGTACACGGGGATGACGGGAGTCTGAATGGTCGAACCAGTTGTGGTCGTAAGAGATGTAGTTAGGACCAGACTCCGACTTCATGCCGAACATGTTGGTCTTGCCGGTATCCCAGAAGCGGTTGTACGAGACGGTGACGAGTTTCGAGTCGCTCTTCACGTCAACCTGTCCGTCGCCCTTATCGTGGTCACCGCTACCATGCTTACCGTAGAACATATCCATGTGGTGAACCCAGATGTTCGAGTTGTCGGTATCGAGAGAGACACCGTCGTCCATGCAGCGCATAATGCCGAGGTTACGGAATTCAACGCTCTTGGAGTTGCGTACCAGGAAACCGAAGCCACGGATGGTAGCATCGTCACCGATACCCTCGAAGGTAATGTTCAGCTCAGAGTCAGCTCTCTTGCCCTTTACCTGAATGCCCTCTTCACTGCTGCCAACAGCATCAAGGTCGTCCTTGGTCACCAGCCCGATGAAGCGGAAGGCGATGGGAGTCGTATCACAGCCCTTCTCGTAGCCAGCGATAATGGCCTGCAGACCAGTACACTCCGTCGTATTACCCTTATTGTCAGTGACAACAGTGGTGGAAATGGTCTTGGCGGTATTCTTCGTGACATAGAACACCTTGGCACCCTGCTTCAGCGTACCGTCGCTGTTATAGGCACCGGGGTCACAACCCTTGAAGGCAAAGCCCTCGCGGCTGTAGTTTTGTACGGCCAAATTGGTAGCCTCATTAGCAGTAGCAGCCACCTCTTCACCATTGGCATTGACAGCCACAATCTTCATCTCGTAGGTACCTGCCTGCAGACCTACGGCATCGGCACGGCCATAGCTGCCATAGTCGCGTACCAGCTGCTGGTCGATCTTGGTGTAGCTGCCATACTGTCCGCCCTTGACATAGACGTTATAGCTCTTGGCATTGTCCATCTTCTGGAACTTGATGTAGGCAGACTCCAGCCAACCCTTGGCCTCCGTAATCTGTACGGCACCCTCGGGATTAACAATATCACCCTGTCCGCTGTTCTCGGCCTTACGGAAGCTGATGGTGCGAACACTGCTCTTATAGAGGTCAAAGCCATCAATATTCTTCGGTGTAACTCTGACGTTGCCACCGTCGAAGTCAATGCTTTCCACTTCCTCAGTATTATAATACTTCTGACTCTGATCCTTCAAAACCAGAATGGCCTGATTCTTCTCCAAGTTGGAAGTGGTGGAATAGTTCGAGATGTCGCCTCCGGTATCGTCGCCGCCACCTTGTTCGCCACCTCCCTGGCCACCTTCACCTTCAACTTTTATGCTAAAGACATTGAGAGAGCCGCCTGTGCTCTTGAATGAAACCACACCATCAGCGGCAACAGTGCCCGTGCCGGTCTGTGTGGTGTTCTTGTCAGCAGCCGTAAAGCCACTGGTTCCTGACAGGTTGGTCAGTCCGTCAAAAGTAACAGCATTGTCACCTGTTGAAGCAAAGACAATCGTTACCACCTGACCCTTCTTCAGTGTGGGAGTGGTCAGGGGGATATTCTTGCCTGCCAACTGCAAACGGCTGTTAACATCGATGCGGATTTTCTTTTCAGCAGCATCCACGGTCAGTCCCTGAGTCATGGTCAGTTCTGTACCACCAGCTGTGATAGCACCGTTGATGGCTTTTTTACTCTCATAACGATCGCTCTTCTCAACGTAAGTCCACTCGCTGGTAGCCCTTCCCAGAGCAGTAACATCACTTTCAGGTGTCTGGGTGAAATCCCAGGTCTTCTGTGCCTTCACACTTGTGCTCAGTCCCATCATGATGGCGAGCATCGTCAGAATAAATGTCATTCTTTTCATGTTAATGTTCCTCCTTTCGTTACCTGATAACAACCTTTTTACCATCAATGATATAAATACCCTTTTCCAGACGGGCAGCACTGGTTCCCACCAGCTGACCCTTCAGGTTATACACGTTCTTGCCTTCAATGCCGGCCTTCTCGGTGATGGCCACACGCTCTTCAATGCTGGTTGCGGAGCTCATGTCGATAGTGACAGCCTCCATCTCTGCCGTACTGGTCGTGCCGTTCTTGTAGTGCAGCACCACCTTGTCACCCTCGAAAGTAATACTCGAGAGCTTTGAACCATCAATCTTTTCGCCGTCTGCCATCGCACCCAGCGACAAACAGAGGGCCAGACTCATCAGGAATAGTTTCTTCATAACTCGTATTGTTTTGTTTTAGTATTTCTGCGTGCAAAATTACGAATTAATGCTTAATTCTTAATACTTAATGCTTAATTTTCACCCGTAATCGTTTGCAATCCACCCCATTTCTCATTTTTCATTTACATTTCTCATTTCTCATTTCTCATTTCTCATTTCTTTTTATTAATTTTGCACCCATGAAACTGGAAGACTTTGAAATCATGGCTCCTGTGGGTAGCCGCGACTCGCTGGCAGCAGCCCTGAAGGCAGGGGCTGACAGCGTGTACTTTGGCGTAGAACAGCTGAACATGCGGTCCCACTCAGCCAACCACTTTACGATTGACGACCTGCGTGAGATTGCCGCCACCTGCAACGAGGCTGGCGTGAAGTCGTACCTCACGGTGAACACCATCATCTACGACGAGGACATCCTGCTGATGCACCAGATTGTGGATGCTGCCCGTGAGGCAGGCATCACGGCTATCATCGCCTGCGATATTGCCGTCATGCAATATTGCCGTTATGGTATTAGCCATCACCCATCACCCATCACCCATCACCCGATGGAAGTCCACCTCTCGACCCAGCTGAACATCTCGAACGTCGAGGCCCTGAAGTTCTATGCTCAGTTTGCCGACGTCGTCGTGCTGGCCCGTGAGCTGAAGATGGAACAGGTGGCCGAGATCCATCGTCAGATAGTTGAACAGCACATCTGCGGACCCTCAGGAGAACTGGTACGCATAGAAATGTTCTGTCACGGAGCCCTGTGCATGGCCGTCAGCGGCAAGTGCTACATGAGTCTCGACAACACGGGCAGAAGTGCCAATCGTGGTGCCTGCATGCAGATTTGCCGGCGTTCGTATCTGGTTACCGACCGTGAGACGGGTACCGAACTGGAGATTGACAACAAATACATCATGTCGCCCAAGGATCTGAAGACCATCCGCTTCATCGACAAGATGATGAATGCCGGCGTACGCGTATTTAAAATAGAAGGACGCGCGCGAGGTCCTGAATACGTGCTCACCGTGGTGCAGTGTTACAAGGACGCCATCCGCAGTGTGCTTCATGACAACGATAACGTTAACGACAACGATAACGAAAAACTGTTTACCGAAGCGCGCAAGGATGCCTGGGACACGCGGCTGGCAACAGTCTTCAATCGTGGATTCTGGGACGGCTACTATCTGGGGCAGACGCTGGGCGAATGGAACTCAAACTACGGATCGAATGCCACCGAGCGCAAGCAGTATATCGGCAAAGGCGTCAAATACTTCTCGAAATTAGGCGTTGCCGAGTTCACCGTCGAAGCCGACACCTTCAGCGTAGGCGACAAGATGCTCATCACCGGACCTACCACCGGTGCCCTCTATGTCACCGTCGACGAGATCCACGATGACACCCATGCCGTAGAGACCGCCCAACAAGGCACTCGCGTCAGCATTAAAGTGCCGGAAAAGGTGCGCCCCAGCGATAAATTGTTTAAAATTATCAAGTCGTAATAACGATATAACGTAATAACGAAAAAGCGAAAAAGCGAAAAATATGTCTATCAACGAAATACAAGACGAAATTATTGAGGAGTTCTCTGGCCTTGACGACTGGATGGACCGCTATCAGCTGCTCATTGACCTGGGTAACGAACAGGAGCCGCTCGACGAGAAGTACAAAACCGAACAGAACCTCATTGATGGCTGTCAGAGCCGTGTGTGGCTGCAAGCCGACTACGCCGGAATGAGAAAGGAGAAAGGAGAAATGAGAAATGTCATTCACTTCGCTGCAGAGAGCGATGCTTTGATTGTCAAGGGTATCGTGTCGCTGCTCATCCGCGTGCTCAGCGATCACACTCCACAGGAAATTCTTGATGCCGACCTCTACTTCATCGAAGAGATTGGACTGCGTGAGCACCTCTCTCCAACCCGCTCGAACGGTCTGCTGGCGATGGTGAAGCAAATGCGTACCTACGCCCTCGCCTTCCAAGCCAAGGAACAGTCTTGACGCAGTTGGCGCGATGCCGTGAATCTGTCCCTTTGTGCGGCTTTATCGTTTCAGATACTGTGACGGGCTGACGTCGTAGATGCGCTTGAAGGCTCGGATAAAGCTGGAAACCTCCTGGTAGCCACACTGCATGGCAATGTCGGCGACGGAACTATTGGTGTTTGCCAGCAGATGGGTGGCTTTTCGCATCTGTATAGCCGTGAAATATGCTTTGGGCGACTCTTGGTTAAAAATGCGCTGATTTTTAGAAATCCAAGAATCTACAGGAAATCTGACTCTCTGACAAGTGGAAGTACTTGAATCCTCGGAAACCCTTATAAACAGAGGTTTTGGAGTACAAAAAAGCCTCAGATTTCTCTGAGACCTTCGTGTGGACCAGGTAGGGCTTGAACCTACGACCTCCAGATTATGAGTCTGTTGCTCTAACCAACTGAGCTACAAGTCCGGTGCCTTGTTTAAAGCGGCTGCAAAGTTACTAAAAAGATTAAAGATTAAAGATTAAAGATTAAAGAATTTTGGGTTTTTAACATTTTTATGTAACTTTGCACCGTGAAAACAGAGAAAAGGCAAGGATTAACAGCCAAAGAGGTGCTAAGGAGCAGGGAGGAGCATGGCGAGAACGTGCTGACACCGCCCAAGCGTCCTTCGATGTGGCGTTTGTATTTGGAGAAATACAAGGATCCGATGGTGCGCATCCTATTGGTGGCTGCTATTGTGTCGCTGGTATTGTCGTTTGTAAAAAACGACTATATCGAGACTATCGGCATTATTGCCGCCATCTTCCTGGCAACGACGGTGGGCTTCTATTTCGAGCGCGATGCCGCCCGTAAGTTTGACGTACTGACGCAGTTGGGCGAGGAACAGCCCGTGAAGGTGCTTAGAAGCCTCACCCCCGACCTCAGCCTCACCCCTAACCCCTCTCCAACGGGCGAGGGGAACTATAAGGGCGAGGGGGGACATAACACCATCATTGAGATTCCACGTCGTGAAGTCGTGGTAGGTGACATTGTGCTGGTGGAGACTGGCGACGAGGTTCCTGCCGACGGCACGTTGTTGGAGTCGACAGAGCTTCAGGTTGACGAGAGCTCGCTGACGGGCGAGCTACTGACGACGAAAACCATCACCCATCACCCTTCACCCATCACCCATTCTAGTGAGGAAGCTTATGCGAAGGACATGCTGTTGCGTTCGTCGATGGTGATGTCGGGTACCGGACGGTATGTTGTGACGGCTGTAGGCGACCAGACGGAGATTGGTCATGTGAGTCGTCAGGCGGCAGAGAT